>Ga0256840_1000215_pt1 | contig 56383 bp, 42 predicted proteins | sample 355202metaG_FD_185969 | JGI IMG/M metagenome (GOLD analysis project Ga0256840, IMG submission 185969) | Hydrothermal vent microbial communities from Mid Atlantic Ridge, Atlantic Ocean - 355-202 | ecosystem: Environmental > Aquatic > Marine > Hydrothermal vents | place: Atlantic Ocean: Mid...
CTATCAGCAATTGGTTAAGAGTCACAAAGTCTATGGGGACACCGTCAAGATAACGCTCCATTAAGCCATCATCAAATTCAATCAGTTGTTGGATAATGTCATCTTTTTGCACTAATTTATTCCATCGGCTACTTAATGTATCCCCTGTAATATTTTGCAATTCCACTATTTTCTTAGTGAGTGTTTTGCCAATGTCTTGCACCACTGCATCGACATCAGCACCCACACGATCAACCTTATTGATGAATATAAGGCATGGAATGTGCATTTTTTTTATGGCAGTAAACAAAGAAATTGTATGCCCTTGCACACCTTCAACTGCACTAACCACCAAGACAACTGCATCCAATGCTCGCAAAGAATATTCAACCTCCGCACAAAAATCCACGTGCCCTGGTGTATCAATAACATTAACTTTAACGCCGTTATACTCAAATGTCGCCGTCGCTAACCGAACGGAGATACCTCGCTCTTGTTCGATCTTAAGCGTATCTGTTGATGATGTGCCTTTATCAACACTTCCCACCGAACGCAATGAACCCGAGTGGTACAAGATTTGTTCAGTAATGGTGGTTTTACCCGCATCAACATGCGCCAAAATACCAACATTAAGAATAGTCTGAGTCATAAGTATTCATAAAAAAAGGCATTGTAATAATGCCTTTTTGCGGTTTATAAATTTGGAATCGGTATTTAGTCCCAACTTAATGCACCGCCGGTTTGGTATTCTGTTACGCGTGTTTCGAAGAAATTTTTCTCTTTGCGTAGGTTTGATTGTTCATCCAACCACCCCAATGAACATTGCGCACCTGGAAAGGGTTCTTCCATACCAAGCGAGCGTGCTCTGCGGTTGGCTATGTATCTGAATTGTTCACTGTGGTCTTGTGCGTTGTAGCCAAGAATTGGGCTTTTTAAGATGTATTTAGCGTAAGCACTTTCCGCAGCTTCTGCTTCATCCCACATATCACGAATGGCTTTTGGATCAAGTTTGATGTCATTTTCTGCAAATATTTGCTTAACCACACGTATCCCAAATGAGGCATGCATGACTTCATCGCGCATAATGTATTGCAACTGTTCTGCCGTGCCTTTCATCATGCCACGTCTTTGCAATGAGAAAATAGGGGAAAAACCATTGTAAAACCAACAGCCTTCAAAGATTGCTGCAAAGAAAATATACGCCATAACAAATTCGTGCAAATCGTCTTTATTGCCTAAATCCATATCCGAACGCATAACCGAATCTAAACGGCGATTGGCTATTTGAATTTTTTGGTTAATTTCTGGTACAACGCGGTAACGGTTGTAAATTTCACCTTGATCAAGACCTATGGTCTCGATGCAATGTTGATACGTCCAAGTATGTAAGGCTTCTTCGTAAACTTGACGAGCTTGATAAATTTGCAACTCTGGCGCACTCATTTTTTCCATCACGGCTAAGCCAATATTACGCATAGCTAAAATATCAGAAGTGGTCAGATAGGATAAAACATTGGTGTAAACATGGCGTTCATCATCGTTTAATTTGTGGTGAAAATCATGCACATCACTGGTCATATTTATATCCAATGGTGTCCAGTGGTTTTTGTTGGCATTTAAGAAATATTTCCAAGCCCACGGGTATTTAAAAGGGGCTAACTGGTTAATGTCTGTTTGACCATTGATGACGCGCTTGTCATCTGCTTTAACAGGTTCTACCGCTACTCTGGCATTATTTTCAGTATTTTCAGGGGTATGATTAATCACAGGAGCCGCTTTTTCTTTAACTTCTGCTCGTGCAACAATTTCCTCTGCCTTGACGTCTTTTTGAACATCTTGAGCGATTGTTGCTTCTTTGATTTCCTCTTTTTTGCCAAGTCCTAATGGGTCGTCCCAATTATACATTCATCTCTCCTGCGGTTTGTCCGCTGATAATCCTACCATTTTTTGATTCAAAACGGTAGTGTATTTTTATTTTATTACCTGTGCCTTGGGCACATGCATTTGTGATTGTTTCTCTAAATAAGTCTGTAAAGTGAAAACTAAAATTAACAGGTTTAACTTGATTTAATTTTGCGCTTCATTAAAAGAAGCGCAAAAATATTTTTTATTGACAAGCTTCGCAATCTGGATCAAGTATAGAACACGCCAATGGCGCCTCTGAACTGGATTTTTTTACTCCCGAACCACTTTCTTCTACGCCTTTTTCTGCTTGTGTTGCACCTAAGGAACGTAAATAGTAAGTTGTTTTTAAACCACGAACCCAAGCCAATTTATAGATGGCATCTAATTTTTTACCCGATGGTTCTTTCATGTAAATATTGAGTGATTGCCCTTGGTCAATCCATTTTTGGCGACGCGATGCTGCTTCAATCATCCAACCTGCGTCCACTTCAAATGCGGTGGCGTATTTAGCTTTTAAAGCATCGGGTACACGGTCAATTTTTTGCACACTGCCATCAAAATATTTCAGATCATTAATCATAACATCATCCCAAATATCTAATTTCTTAAAATCTTCGACTAAATATTTATTAACGATAGTGAATTCGCCAGACAAGTTAGATTTAACAAATAAATTTTGATAAATCGGTTCAATCGATTGTGAAACGCCCGAAATATTTGAAATTGTTGCAGTTGGAGCAATTGCCATGGTATTTGAGTTGCGCATTCCTTGAGACTTAACTTTCTTACGCAATTTTTTCCAATCCATCGTGAAAGACTTATCTTGTTGAATGTATTTTCCGCGTTCCTGTTCCAACAATTCAATTGAATCAATTGGCATAATGCCTCGCGACCACAAAGAACCTTCATAACTTGGGTAACTGCCACGTTGTGCCGCCAAATCACTGGATGCTTGAATCGCATAATAAGAGACCGCCTCCATGGACTCATCGGCAAACTGAATGGCTTCGTCCGTTGTGTAAGCTAAATCTTGCTTGTATAAAGCATCTTGGAAACCCATTAACCCAATACCAACTGGGCGATGTTTAAGATTGGAGCGACGTGCTTGTGGCACACTGTAAAAATTATAATCAATAACATTATCCAACATGCGCATGGCTGTGGTAATGGTTTTTTCTAGCTTTTTATGATCCAGACCCTCTGCGGTTGTGTGCTGTGGTAAATTAACAGAACCAAGGTTACACACGGCAATTTCTTCATCACTGGTATTTAACATTATTTCGGTGCATAAATTTGAGCTGTGCACGACACCAATGTGTTGTTGTGGCGAACGAATATTGCAAGGGTCTTTGAAGGTAATCCAGGGATGACCTGTTTCAAACAACATGCCCAACATTTTGCGCCAAATGTCTGTGGCTTGCACCACTTTAGTATTAATCAACTTACCATCAGCCGCCAGTTTTTCGTAGTGTTGGTACTTTTCACGAAAGGCCTTACCGTATAAATCATGCAATTCTGGCACTTCTTCTGGTGAAAATAATGTCCATGACTTTTCTTCTGCAACACGTTCCATAAACAAATCAGGAATCCAGTTTGCCGTATTCATGTCGTGCGTGCGTCGGCGTTCGTCCCCTGTGTTTTTACGTAAGTCTAAAAACTCTTCAATATCCACATGCCATGTTTCCAAATAGGCACACATTGCACCTTTACGCTTTCCGCCTTGATTAACGGCAACAGCTGTGTCGTTAGCCACTTTTAAAAAGGGAACAACACCTTGTGATTCACCATTGGTTCCTTTAATTCGAGAACCAAGACCACGGACTCGCGTCCAATCATTACCCAAACCACCGGCGTATTTTGATAACAGTGCATCGTCCTTGATGGCGTCAAAAATACCAGCCAAATCATCAGGCACAGTGGTTAAATAACAGCTCGATAATTGAGGTCGCAATGTTCCTGAATTGAATAATGTTGGTGTTGAACTCATAAAATTAAATGAACTCAACAGATTATAAAATTCAATGGTTTTTTCTTCACGTTCCACTTCATTAATGGCAAGCCCCATTGAAACTCGCATAAAAAAGTTTTGCGGCAATTCTATTTTTGATTCGCCACTGTGAATAAAATACCTGTCGTACAATGTTTGAAACCCAAGATAAGTAAAATCCAAATCTCGCTCGGGTTTAATGGCTGCTGCTAATTTATCCAAATCATAGTTTGCCAACTCAGGAGTTAACAACTCTAAGTCAATGGCTGTGTGAATGTATTTTTTAAATGCTTGCGGATAGAGTTCAACCATTTGTGCTTGTGTTGCGGTTTTATCTTCACCGTATAAAAAACTCAAAACTTCTGTTCTTAATCCGTCCAACAATAAACGAGCGGCTACTTTAGAATAACTTGGGTCTTTTTCAATGTATTGACGTGCGCACATGACAATGGCCGAACTTAAATCTTTTTCAGCAATCCCATCAAAAATATTTCGGTAAGCCTGTTTAAGAATCAAGTCTTTATCAACACCTGACAAACCTTTAACAGACTCGCTGATAATAATTTCCAAACGCTGTGCATCGAGTTGTTTACGTGTTCCATCTGCTGCGATAACATTGATAACATAACCGACTACTTTTTTCTTTTTTCGCGCTTTAGCTTTCGCTCTTTTTTCGGCTTGTTGGGCACGGTACAAAACATAATCTCGAGCAACTTTGTGTTCACCTGAACGCATTAATGCCAGTTCAACATAATCTTGAATGTCTTCGATATGTATGGTGCCACCATCTTCCAAGCGGCGAAAAAGTCCGTTAACCACCTCTTGCGTGAGTTTTTCAACTTTTTCTCGAATGCGGCGTGAAGCTGCCGCTTGGCCTCCCTCTACAGCCAAAAAAGCCTTTGTCATTGCCACTGAAATTTTTGAAGCATCAAAGCCTGTAATTGTCCCGTTCCTTCGAATGACACGGTATTCCCCTGGTGCCGAAGGTGAGACTTTTTGTGCTTCAACTTTTGAAGCCATGTCTTGATGTGTGTTTTTGTTTGTACCCTGTGTTTCTGTTTGTTGCATTACCACTCCGCCTGCTGCATCTTATTTGAAATAGAGTCTTTTGAAAAAACTCTATTCATAACTCTATTTTATTGGTTTGATTTTAAGCTAATTTTATCAAAATTTTGTGATGGGGTTCTTGGTATCAAGTTTTGCTTTCATTTCCACAATTGAAAGTTTTCTTGTTTTATTCTATTTTGACTAAATTACAACTTAGGTTGGTATCTTATAGGATAAAGCCACCTGAAATCAAGCTGAATTTTAAGATTGTTTTGATTAATTTTTTGCAAGCAAAAAAAGCTTTTTTTTGTAAAAAAATGTTACGCGTTCAATTCAAATTGCAATCAACAACTTAGCTAATTATTCTCATGTGTTTTAAGTAAGATGTCGGCTAAGTGCTTTGTGTTTTTAAATGGAAACGAATGAAGTTTAAAATCGCTGCAACGGACAAACCCATAATCAACCCAATCCATAATCCAGCCGCTCCCATGCCTTTTTCAAAACAAAACCACCAGGAAGCAGCAAAGCCAAAAATCCAAAAGGCAATAAGCGTCCCATACATTAAGAACTTGGTGTCTTTAATACCACGCAGTGCTCCAGCTGCTGCCACTTGAATGCCATCGGATAATTGAAAAATGGCTGCATATAGTATTAGTACTAAGGCAATTTTTATCACCTCAGTATCTTTTGTATACAAGCCAATAACCACCTCAGGAAATAAAAACATAAAGCCAGCTAAAAACAGTTGTACCACAAAAATCAAAGCAATCCCTACCATTCCTGCTCGCCGAGTATCTGTTTTTGAACCGCGCCCCAACGCATTACCAACCCGCACGGTTATCGCCATTGAGATTCCCAAAGGCACCATAAAAAGAACCGATGCCACATTTAAAGAAATTTGATGGGCGGCAATAACCTCTGGCGATAAGCGAGATGCCAACATCGTCACAAGAGAAAAAAAGCCCCCTTCGGAAAGCAAAGCCATGCCAATTGGCAACCCTAACATCAACACTTTGGTTATGACTTTTGTGTTTATCTTTTCAATGTGTGAAAAAATACGCAAATCTTTAAACCAGCGGTGTTTTGCCATGACCAATCCAAAAGTGAGTGCTTGAATAAACAACACAATGGCAGAAGCATAACCACAACCCTTAACTCCCATGGCAGGAAAACCAAAGTGACCAAACATCAACACATAGTTCAATGGGATATTTAAGGCAAGAGCCAAAAAACTGATGTACATGGTCATGCGCGTGTGCGACAAGCCATCAGCAACGTAACGAAACACTAAGAAGAATGGAAAACTCAATATGCCCCACGATATGGCCTGTAAGTATTCAATAGCATAGGGAATCACCTCTTGGCGGGTTCCAAACAATTTAAAAAGCGGAGTCAGGTTTCGAATAGTAAAGAAAAAAACAAAACCTATCATTAATGCCAACCACATAAGCTGCCTAACCAGTGGTCCAATTTTATCACGCCTATTGGCTCCATCTAACTCTGAAATCAAAGGCGGAGTCGCCATTAACACACCCAAAACCACCATTACACCTATAGCCCAAATCGCGCCACCAATGGAAACAGCTGCCAGAGGAATCGTTCCCAAACGCCCAGACATAATCACGTCCACAACGCCAATCATCATGCTGGTCAATTGGCTGATTACCAGCGGAATTGATAATTTGATGGTCTGTTTCAAATGGTATTGATTCGTATGCCCTTTCATTCGTGTATTCAATTATAATAGCCCCTTTAAGTAAAGAGTTTTTAAATAAAATGCCACAAACAAAACAATTAAGTGCATTCATCACGGGTGCGACAGGATTTTTAGGACAACACTTGTGCCAACAATTGCTCGATAACAATTGGCAGGTTTATGCTTTATGCCGAAATAAAGAAAAAATGGCAATCAAACATAAAAACCTCGTTATGATCACAGGCGATATTCTTGCCCCAAAAGCCATTGAAAAATACTTGCCTGCAACACTTGACGCTCTGTTTCACACCGCTGCCAGTACCAATACGTGGTTTCAAAACAATGATAGGCAAACAACAACCAATATCAATGGCACACAAAACATGTTGGATTTGGCAACTCGCCTTACCGCCAAACGCTTCATCCACATCTCATCGGTAGTCGTTTTTGGCATTCACACACAACTTAAAAACATCACAGAAGACATGCCAAAAACGGGTGAAAACAGTTGGATTAATTACGTCAAAACCAAAACAATATCTGAAAAACTGGTGCTTAATAATAAAGAACTGGATTGTGTCATTATTAATCCCACACACATAATTGGACCAGGGGATAAACACAATTGGGCGCGTTTGATTAAAATGATTGCAGAACAAAAATTACCCAGCATTCCCAATGGCGCAGGTTCATTTGTTGATGTGAGGGATGTGGCTGCGGGCATTATTCAGGCCTATCATCAGGGAAAATCAGGAGAAAATTACCTTTTGGGCGGGACTGATATGAATTTTAAACAATTTGTTAATAAAGTGGCTGATAAACTCAATGTCAAAGCAACAAAAAGGCAACTCCCCAACTTTTTATTGATGGCACTGGCAAAAACAAAGAATTTCATTTCAAGAATAACCAATAAAGAACCTGATATCACACCAGAATCAGTGACATTAATATCCGACTTATATGCCAGTGATTCAGCAAAAGCCAGAAAAGAGCTGAAATACACCAATCGCGATTTTGATGAGACACTGATAGATACAATCAACTATTTAAAAAAAGAAAAGTTTTTATAAGTCCTTAAAATCAACGCCGCCATTGGCAATAACAGCAAAAATACACACCGAGTCTTTGCCTGCTTTGAGCGTGTGAGATGTTCCTTCGTCACTTATAGCGACTTCTCCTGGTAGATAGGTTTTGCCATCACTTGTGGTGACCTCACCTTGAATCACAAGCATTTTTTCTTCTCCAAGGTGTTCGTGTTCAGTAATTTGCGTGCCTGGTTCTAAATAAATCAAACCACAATGCGCATCAGAAATATCGCCTCCTGCTTTAAAGTGATGCAAATAGGCTCCTTCAATCATGGCTTTATCCCACAGGGGTAAGTTGACATCTTTGACAGAATCCAATATTTCTTTGATGCGTTCTGTAGATAAATTAAAGAAACGACTTAATCGAGGAATAAAGCCAGAAAACTTTTCTGCACCCGATTTTTCTAAGTGTGCAAATAAAGACTGTTTTAATTTGTTAGAAGGTACCACAGAATCAATTTTTAATGCCACACTTTCAAGTTGCTTGGACAATTCACTTAATTGCTTGTCGATGTCTTTACTTGTTAGCAATTGCGCTAACTCGCTATCTTGCTCGGGACTTAATTGCCCTAAAAGGTAATCGATTAATTTTGCTTGATTCATTTTGCACTCCCGACGTCATTAACAATGGATTTTTGCATTTTTTGCATGGCTGATAACAATCTGGTTTTGACCGTTCCCAATGGAATGTCGTAATAGTGAGATATTTCAGCACAACTGAGTCCTTTGAAGTAATTCAAGTCAATAATCAATCGTTGTTTGTCAGATAAAATTTTCAAACTCTTATTTAATAGTTTATTGTCGGTATACGCATCAACACCACTTTTGGATTGAATTTGCACTTCATTGACTTGCTTTTCTAAATATTTCTGCTTAGTTTGCTGTTTTCTTATGTTATCTAAACAGCGACTGCGGACTCTTAATAACATCCAACCAATAACCGATGCTTTTTGTGGATTATAATCTTTGGCTTTGTACCAAACTTCGATAAAAACATCGTGCACCACTTCTTCAGCATCGTCTTTATTGTTGAGTAAATGACAAGCCAAACCCAACATTTTATCAACGTATCGTTCATACAATTGCTCCAATGCCACCTTATCTTGTGCACATATTTGTGCAATCAAGGTGGTGTCATCGTGGTTTTGTTGTTGCTTGAGAGGCATAATTTGCTAAATTTCTTGAAACCCAAAAAGAGAATTATTAACTGGGATAGAGACCTTTGCATAATTATATGGCGAAAGAAAAAATAGAGAAAATTTGCCAGATTGAGTTAAAAATTGAAGGTAATAACCAGTTATTGGCGAAATTTTTGGCGAAAAGCTGGTGAATTTAATCATTTTTTACTCGTTACTATAATTATGCAAAGGTCTCGGACATATTAAACCACAAGTAAAACTCTATTGTTCACATTTTTTTCACATTTTTTTCTTTATAGTGAACCACTTAAGCATCTCAAGCGTATTGTTAACATTATAAACTCATTAGCTTGCAATAAATATGTATAAAAACACCCTTTGTTTACTGATAGTTGTGCTCGCATCTTGTGCGCAACAACCTAAATCACGCACAATAAGTCAAGAAAAAAACAAACCACCTAAAACAACACAGATAAATCCTGTAACCACAACACCGAAAATCCGTGATAAAAAAATAAAAAATCCCGCCAAAAGTCACAATCAAGAACCCAATACTTACACGAGTAAAAAATTATTAACTGAAAAAATTATAAAGATTAACGCAGGCAAACCCGTTTCTGTTGTTAAAGACAAGCCTCAAGTAATACTAAGTCAACCATTAAACCCTAAAACTCCAAAGAAAATTAAACATTCAGAAGTTAAACTTTCAGGCACCGTCAATTTAATCATGAAAGCAAAAAGTGATGAAGCAGCTTCTAAAAAAGATACCGTTATCTATTTTATCCCTGATAATTTCACTCATCAAATAAGTAAAAAGACCTATTCAATAAAAATGCAAAACAAACGATTTACACCCAATGTGTTGGTTGTTCCTGTTGGTAGCACCGTTACTTTCCCCAATCAGGATAGAATCCTACACAACGTATTTTCAGTCAGTAAAATTGCTCCATTTGATTTAGGTTTATATGCTGCGGGCAATCAAAAACAGGTGCAACTTAACAAGCCAGGTATTGCTTATGTCAATTGCAATGTTCATCACGCCATGCATGCCGATATATTAGTTATTGACACGCCTTTTTATACCCATTTAAGTGAGAACAATCAATTTGAATTAAAAAACTTACCCAGTAGCAAAGGCACGCTTTATGTGTGGCATCCAAGAGCGCAATTACAAGAAATCGTGGTAAATAGCCAATCAAAACTTAATATTAACCTACCCATAACCCGATCTAAAATCCCCCAGCATTTGAATAAATTTGGCTTGCCCTACACCAAGAAAAGGAAATAAATATGTTTAAAAACACATCATTTAAAATTAAATTAATGTTGCTGACTCTGCTATCAATTATCGGTAGTGTAATGATATTTAGCGTCATACTTTACCATTATGGAAACATTGCAACTGAATCAACAATCGAAGAAAAAATGACCAACGCACAGTCCATTCAACAAGAGTTTTTAAGCAGTCAAGCCAAACAATTGGAGTTGATTTCCCTGTTGGTTTCTTCAGAGCCAGCTTTTGTCACCTATGTAACCGAAGCGATAAACTATTACAAAAAACAAAACCAAACGCAATTTTTGACTTCCATTGCCGACTTGTTACTAGAAAGAACACAACAATACGACTTTGATATTGCCATTATTACCGATGCCGATGGAATGGAAATGGCAAGATCAAACCAAATTATAAGTGTCATCAAAGATTTATCGACTAAAAAACCTCTCAAAAAAGCCATCCAAGAATTGCAAGCTGTTACGGGTTATTGGTTAGAAGACGAACAACTTTTTCAAACGGCTATAGTTCCCATTGCACAAGGGCAAAATTTAGTTGGTTTTCTCATAACGGGCTATAAAATTGACAATATTTACTTAAACACCCTATCCCAATTAAGCGGTACAGAAATTTTTGTCATTATCAATGATGGTGAATCAAGCTATTTAAATGCCACTTCTGCTGATGTCGCCTTAACAAAGTTTTTTGAAAATATTATTCAACAAGGTAAGCTAGCATTGAATACAAACAAGACGAATAAACCACTAAATTTAAATGTCAATCGTCAAAAATACGTGGCAAATATCCATGAATTAACCCAAATAAATTCTACTAAAACGGCTTATTTACTTTCAACTGTTTCACGATACAAACTATTGGCGCCTTTTATTCAAACACGAGTTGTTTTAGTGATTAGCGCAATTGTAATGACCTTTATTTCATTTGTTTTAAGTTTTTTTACACTTAGAGCATTTTTCCAAGACTTAAAATACATAAACACAAAAGTCAACGCCATTAGACGCAATAAAAACACCAAGAGTATAAATATCAACAACCCTGAATTAAGTTCCCTTTCAGGCAATTTAAATCAACTCAGCTCAGAGATAATCGGGCGATCATCCTTGGCGAAACATTTAGTGGAAGTCAGTAAAAAGATACCCACTGTTAGTGATTATTTTTGGGTAGCATCTGAAAATGAAGTGATTAAACCCAATCAAATAATTGGAGGACGTTTTAAAATATTACGCAAAATAGGAAGTGGCGGAATGGGCATGGTTTTTCAAGCCATCGACACCGAACTCAATGAACTCATCGCATTAAAAGTATTAAAAAAAACAGAACACCAAACATTGCAAGTATCACAACTCAAAGATGAAATCAAATTTTCACGCCGCATTCAAAACCCAAATGTGGTTCGCATTCATGATTTCGGAAAAATTGGTGGTCACGTCTTTATTTCGATGGAATACATCATGGGTTACACCATTGCCGAAGTGCTTAATTTTTCAAAAAAATTGCGTCCAGAAGCGGCAAAATACACCGCCATGCAAATTTGCAAAGGGCTAGAAGCGGCTCATACTGAAGGCATCATTCACCGAGATTTAAAACCTGAAAATCTCATTATTGAATTAGACAATACCGTTAAATTGATGGATTTTGGTATTGCATCCGCTCAAAACCACATCAGCAAAACCCAACAATCAGAAATGATAGAAGGCACTATTGCCTATTCTTCCCCCGAACAATTACAAGGCAAAGGAGCGGATGAACGCTCAGACATTTACGCACTAGGTACTATCATCATGGAAATGTATTGTGGAAAAAAACCTTATGCTTCTAAAAATGATGAAGAACTAATGTTGATGAAAGTCTCAGAAAATCCCGCATTAATTACCGATTTTTGGGAAAATGCACCGATACTGTTAGAGCACATAATAACAAAATGCCTCATGATTAATCCCAAATCAAGATACCAAAATGTTTCGGAAGTATTATCTGATTTGCAAGAACTTGAATAGTCTTTTCATGTCTTGGTATTTTATTTATTAAGAATATCTTTACGCATGGGTGCAAAGATTTTTAGCATCCTATTTTGGTTGGTAAAGTTAATGCCGACATGTTCCATTGACTCTATAAAAATCGCAACAAATTCATCAAATTCACGGCTATTAATGTCCATGCCACTGTGTGCATCACTCATGGAAAGTCCAATGTATTGACAGCCACCTCCTGTTTCATAACAAATTTGTGCTGTTAACAGTTGTTGGAAATCCTTTTCATCGGTGTGTTCAAATAGAAAACCTAACTTGTCATCCTTTTTTAATCGCTTTACCAAATCGGTAGTTAAGCGTTCTATTGTTGGCATTCCACCAATGCGATTAAAAAGACTGTCTTGATTGTTAATGTTTTGCGAATTAACATTAACAAAGAAAAACAGTAATACAAAAGCGATTAATTGCTTGTTCATCAAAAAACTCCTGAAATAGATAAATACAGACCTTGTTGATTTTTTAGTGTGGCTACTCCACCCAAATCAACATAGGCTAAGGTTAATGAAAGGTGCTTATTAGGTAACCAGCTGACAAAGACATCGCGCCAATGGCTTTCTTTGGCAAAACCTAAATTGGACTTTTTTTGCCTGAAATCAAAACCTAACGCGACATTCTTTTTAACAAAAACTCCAAACGAATTTTCAACCAATATTCGATAATCATTATTAATATCACCACCAAATCCTAACAAACCTATTTCATTAGCCTTAGTGGCACGAAGGTTGAATGTGGCAAATCCATTAAAGCCAAAAGGTTTGCTCAAAAACAATTTTGTTGCACTTAAGTACACATCCACGCCTTGTTTTTTTGCCGCACCAACCATCGAAGGAACTAAAAATTCATTATTACTTTTATATTGTAAACCCAATGAAACTTGTGGGTATTTGCTATAAATTAAATGCCCAAATAAACGCAGTTTTGCTCCGATTACCGTTTGTTTTAATTGCGCATCTGGTATTCCAATCACTGGTCCCAACGTTTGCAAATCCAGTTGTTGTTTCGCCACGGATAGTTCCAATCGATTATTCCATCCCCATGACAAAGACTTCATGCTAAATCGATAATCTTTTGTATCAAGAGAAGAATAACTCAAAGTAAAATCACTTTGGGCAGCATCTGCATAGCCAGAAATAGTTGCCCAAGGCAATAAACCACTGCCTGATGAACCCTCGATTTGAGTCACTCCAGAGGTTCCAATCAATCGACTACCCGTTTGCGCCATTGTGTTTTGTGAAATTAAAAAAATGATTATAAAGACAACTGTATTGTTCATAAGTAACGACTCTTTTAAATGGTTATAACTAATACGTGGGATAGATGTGTTTGGTTCATAAAAATATTTATTTATAAAAAAATAAAGCCAATTTATAAACTGGGACGTATTGGCTGTACTTATTAATTAAAACAAGGTGATTTATGAAATTTAAGCAATTACTATTCGCAAGCTTACTCACATCAATGATTCCAACACTGCAAGCCGCTGATCATAACGAAGCACCACAGGTCAAAATAGATCCTGCGGCTGACATCAACGATTTGTATGCTTTTATGAACCCAAATGATGCAAATGAAGTCATATTGGCCATGACTGTCGTGCCCTTTGCTGGAACTGGCTCAAAATTTTCTGATGCCATTGAATACAACTTTAACATCAGTAATGACAACACAAGTTACAATAAATTGACCTGTACTTTTTCAACCAGTAATCAAGTCAGTTGTTCCTATGCAGGTGGTATGAGTGTCAGTGGCAATGTTGGAGAAGTTATTACAGGCAGTGGCATGCGCGTATTTACAGGCTTACGAGATGACCCATTTTTCTTTGATTTTGGTGCCTTTACGCAAACAGTGGCTACTTTAGTACCGCAATTTACCAATCCAGGAACCGATACTTTTCTTGGTTTAGACACCTTGGCTATTGTTGTCGGTATTGACAAATCTGTGTTAAATAATAACAACCAAAATCCAACTTTAAGTGTTTATGCTTCAACTAATCGACTCAGCGGTGAGATTTTGAATGGCAGTGTTAGTGGTGCATTTTATAATCCCGAACAATCGGGTCATGGTTTTGTGGTTGAAGTATTAGACGACAATCGAATTCATGCGAACTGGTATGTATTTGACAACAATGGTAACCAATTGTGGTTAATTGGAGCAGGAATGATTACGGGATTGACGGCTTCAGTTCCTGTTTATAAGGTTATAAATGGTTTATTTCCTCCAAACTTTGTTGCAGATGATGTAACACGTGTGGAGGTAGGAACGTTGGATTTTGAATTTTCAGATTGTAACAATGCAACAGTCAATTTCACTTCACTAGACGAAACAAGCCTCAATTCCACTTCTTTATCCGTTGTGCGTTTAACACAAATTGCAGGCAACCCTTGTGGCATTATCAAAAATGGTCAAATAGATAGGATGGGACGCCCTGCCATTAATACCGCATTAATCAATTTATTAACCGATACTGGTCTTAAAGATAAATACAATGCCGCTATGGAACCAAGTCAATGGGCATCCATGTTTCAAGATGAAATGGCTGCCAACTTAGCAGCACTTGATACATTGGATGGCACAACAGGCAATGCCTTATTAGATGCCAATACACTTGCTTCTGTTTTGGTCAATGATGTCTTATTGATTAATACCAGTATTGCCAATTGCGATGCTTATTTGGCTGTTGAGCTTGGTGTAGATGGGCAATGTGGTGGTCGTACCTTATCACGTGATGTTATGGATGATACGCTTGGTGCTGTGGTTGGGCCAGGTGTCAGTGATGGTGTTGCTAATGACAATAATTTTTTAACAGAATTTCCTTTCTTAGGTTTACCAAATTCACAATAACCTCGACGAACCCAAATGTGATAAATTTTTAATTTTTTCCCCCTTACTTTCACATTTGGGTTCATTTTATTACTTAGGAGACATTTATGAATAAAAAAAACACCTTATTTTTAATGCAAATATTTTGTTATTTTTGCCTTTTGACTTTATTGGTTATTCAACTTACCTCATGCAAACAAGCAACTATTCACCAAATTTCTAACACAAGTTTTTCGAGAACAAACCAAGAAGTTGAAGAGGTTAAGCAATTGATTTCTCCCCGTTGGCCCCAAAGTCATAAACGCTACAAAACTACTGACAGTCGAATTTATTTAGCCAACCTTCAATCCTCTATTAACGTTTTTGAACGCATGTATAACAACACTAAAAGTGCACAGTATGGCACACAACTAGCCAGTAAACTCTATTTTCGTTATCGCCTATTGGGTGACTTTAACGATGCCATAAAGGCTTTAAATCTGATCAATATGGTTTCTCTTGACAGTCACGCAAATGCACAAACCTATTTAACTCTTGCATCTATACAGTCTGGTTTCCACCAATTTAAAGACGCCCTTAACTCCTTAAGCAAAGCCCAAGAGCTTGGCATTAATAACAAAGGGCTTAAGGAGCTGGAAAACGAAATAAGGTATTCATTGGGCTCATATCAAAACTTGAATGTCGTTTTGAAAAATGACGAAATAAACTCATTAACAAAAGCTAAATATGCTTTATTAAACAATGAGTTTAAGCAAGCATCTTTGTACTATAGAAAAGCAATGAATACTTACAAAGACACCGATCCATTCAAGTTGTCTTGGTTGCAGTTGCAACAAGGCATTGCTTTTTTAAGGTATGGTGACATGCAAGCTGCCAAAGTATTCTTTACTCAAGCTCACCAACGCTTCCCTGAGTATTATCTGGTCACGGAGCACCTTGCAGAAACTGAATATTTACTGGGCAATTTAACTCATGCAAAAAAACTGTATCAGCAAGTCATTACACAAACAAACAACCCTGAGTTTTACGCACAATTGGCTAAAGTTGAAGCATTATTGGGTCATAATGCAGCAAGTCAAAAAGCGTTATCTCAAGCTCAACAGAAATTTGATCTGTTAACTCAAACCTATCCAACTGCCACAGGGGATCATGCAGTGCAATTTTATTTAGACAACAAACAAAAACAAAAAGCCTTATTTTTGGCACAAACCAATTTAAAAAATCGAAAAAATATCGAGAGTTATGAACTGTTAATCAAAACTGCTATGGCGAACAATAACCAACAGTTGGCATGTGAAACTTATAAACAAGCTAATAGATTAAATGTGCGTCCGCTTGAGTTTTATCAACTTTCCTCTGAATTAAGCTGTTCGAACATCCCAACAACAACCCATTGACTTGGGACTTTAAATTCATTGCCTTGATAGAAAATTTTGACCTGTTTGGTTTTGGGAGAAATGGCGATGAGCGGGATAACACGACTGCCATGTTTTTCAAGGTAATTTTTAAACGTAAACTCATCAGTCATTAAGGTGGATTTAACCACGCCACCTTGAGACAAAATACTGGCTAATTGCGCATAGCTTTTGCCGCCGAATAAAATATGACCGCGAAAATCAATCGTGCTTAAGTGTTTTTCTGAATCTTTATTTTTGTCAACATTGGGTTTAAGCGTGTAAATATTTTTCTTGCCAAATTCAGCAGCGTATTTTTTGGCTGCCAACGTATTTAGGTGGCGATTCATTGACATGCCCAACAAATGCCCAATACCAATGAGGTGCAAGTGTTGATCCGCGTGTTTTGATACAGGGTTGCCATAGTATGTTTTAAAACCTTGCATGCGCGCTTGTTTAATCTGTTGCCAGTAGCTATCGGCAATAACAAAATCAACACCCTCTTTTTGTAAAACCAGGGCAATGGCTTGCACCACAGGATTAGCACCAACGATTAACAAACCCAATGCTTCGGGCTCTGCCACTTGCAATGCTTTAGCCAATGGACGAGCTGTAGCACTTTGAAAAACGACCGTAGTAATAATAATGATAAAGGTCAATGACACCAACAAATCGGCATTGGGGTAATTTATCGCCTCAAGTTTAATCGCAAACAAAGCAGAAACAGCAGCCGCGACAATACCACGTGGTGCAATCCACGAGACCATAACTTTTTCTTGCCATTGCAAGTCTGAGCCCAAGGTTGACCACCATACTTTTATCGGTCGAGCAAAAAACTGAATCATCAAAAACACACCCAGTGATGCCCAACCCAATGACTTGATTTGTTGGAAATCAATACGGGACGCCAAAATTATAAACAAGCCAGATATAAGCAAAATACTTAAAGACTCTTTAAAGTTTAAAATCTCCTCAATGTGCACGCCTTTCATGTTTGCCAACCAAATGCCCATGACCGTCACCGCCAGAAGACCGGATTCGTGCTCAAAATGGTTGGACAAACCAAATACTGCAAACACCAATGTTAATGTGAATATATTGTGCAAATATTCAGGCAACAAATGGTGTTTTAAAATCATACCTAAGGTTTGACCAGCAACAATTCCTAACACCGTACCGATAACAATTAATTTTGTAAAAACCATAAAAACATGACTAAGCTCATTGCCACCTGCTTGAGATGAAACAATAAAGGTAAAGACCAAAACTGCAAGCAATGCGCCAATTGGGTCAATGATTATGCCTTCCCAGCGTAAAACATTGGCAATTTTACTGTTCACTCGCACCGTTCGCAGCATCGGCACAATCACGGTCGGACCTGTGACCACAACCAAAGCACCAAACAAGAATGACATTTGCCATTCAAAATTCATTAAATAATGCGTGGCAAGCGCAATAATGACCCAACAAATCAATGTTCCAGTTGAAACCAAACGTCGAATAACCTGTTGCAACCCTTTGATTTCATGAAAATTCAGTGTCAATGCCCCTTCGAAAAGAATCACAGAAACAGCAAGCGAAACCATCGGAAACAACATATCACCAAAAACTTCATCGGGATTAAGATAACCAGTAATTGGTCCAACTAAAAAACCAAGCAAGAGTAAAAACAAAATGGAAGGGAGTTTAACCCACCAAGAAAACCACTGAGCCAACGAGCCCAAAACGCCAATAACGGCTAATTTGATTAATATTTCTTCTTGCATTAATCTTGCTTTTCTTCAATTTTTAAGCGCGATAACTTTTTAGCATACTTGCTTTGTACGATTTCGACAATCACCAAAATAGACAAAATAAAATAAAAAGTGGTTTTACTCATAGGCGTAATAGGGAAATTGAAAAATTTAAGGTGCGCCAGATGTCCGCCCTCACTAATCAACATAATCCCAACAATAAATAAGACAAATAAACCAAGCACTTCGTACATGCGATTTTTTTGTAAAAAAGCTGCTACGCCATCAGCCATCCAAATCATCAGTGCCGATGATATAATAATGGCAGTTGCCATAACATAATAATTTTGTGTTAACGCCATGGCACTTAATATGGAATCAAATGAAAAAACTAAATTCATGATAACAACCATGGTCAAAACCTTATTAAACGATTGAGGTTTGACCTTTTCATGCATTTCATCTTCTAATGAAAGCATATGCCAAATTTCTTTGACGGCCGTATACATAATAAAAATGCCGCCAAATAAAACAATCAAGGCATGTATGTTAAAGTGCCCTTCTGCCACTCCTTGCCAATTAAACCCCAGAATAGGGTCTTGAAAAAACTGGATGAGTTTCATTAATACATAAAGTAGCACCAATCGCAAAACCACAGCAATACCAATTCCAAGTTTCCGTAATTTAGCCTGCTTGTCCTTTTCTACGCGTTGCGACTCCAAAGAGATGTACAGCAAATTATCAAAACCTAAAACAGCTTGCAATAAGGTCAACATTAATAAAGTTAGCAAGTTTTCAATTGTAAATAAATCCATGTTTTGTCCTTAATATTTTTCAAGAATTAGCAATTATACCTTATAATTTAAACAGAATATAACTTCTTTCTCTTTGTTTATTGACCAATCAAAGTATAATAAAGCTTTAACTACAAACAATTACAACATGAAAAAATTATTTTTAATCACCTATTTGGTCATCGCTACAGTAAGCATCGCACAAAACCAAGAAGCCAAAAAAGAACACAAAGAAAAAAAAGTTGTGGTCACTCAAGTCATTGATGGTGCAAAAGTTTATGGTAATAAATGGACCAACACTGAAGAAAAGATGAACATTGAAAAAGCCATCGCAGAACACGAAATGATTATCGGCGAAGACATGGTATTTACAGGCAATATCGGCAAAGTCTGTCAAGGCAGTGGTTGTTGGATGATGTTGGAAAGCAACGGTGTCACTGCGCGAGTAGATTTTAACCACCACTCATTTTTCATCCCAAAAGACACACAAGGAACAGCCGAAGTCTACGGAAAACTCAAATCAAAAATGATGAGTAAAAAAATGCGCAAACACCTAAAAGAGGATGGCGCAGGCGACTTAGCAGAAAAGATATACGAAATTGTAGCCACCTCAGTCAAAATCAAATCCTAATACACAAACCTCGAGCTCTTAAAAGCGAATCAAAAGATTCGCTTTTAAAAAAGGGCAATCAATTACTGAAGTTTTTTATACTCGCAACAATAACAAATTAAGCTTGCTGTTAATTCTCAAAACCATTAGTAAAGATTAATTCACTGGCTGTTTGGATAGTCAATCCATTGACTAAAGTGGTTTTCATCAGTAGCCAATCACCTGATTGGATGGCATTATCATTATTGACATCTAAATACAATGCAACAAGCACATCGTAATTTCCTGTGCTCAAACTGCTAGGGATTTGAAAGTTTCGCAATAAATGAAGCGTACCACTTTGGTTAATAATTGTGGCTAAATCATTTACAGGATCTGAATAAATCTCCACACCTTTGATAATACTTGCACCCAATAAAATTGTGCCAAAGTCCCAACTTGAATCAGCTGCATTAAATATTTGGTAATCTAAGTTAATCACATCGTTGGCTTGTGCGCTGCTTGTATTGATAGTCAAATTATCTAAGCGAATGGGAGAAGAAGCGTATTGACTGCGGTTGCCAATGGGATTATTGTTGGCATTGTAATAAAAATCCACAATATCGGCAAAAGACAAACCATTTTGTGCTTGGAACTGCGTTCCCCATTGTGACATGCCACGCCCATGACCGAAACACCCATGCCCAGCCGATAAGGGATCGGACAAACACGACCAACCAGTAGCAGGTGAACCAATAAAACCATCACCACAGGATAAATCCGCATTGCTGCAATTCAACCCATCATTGGGGTCATCCCATGCATTGTTTTGCGCCGAATATTCTGAACGTGCAATGAGGGAATTTTTATCCAGCATAATCCCATTGGTGGCTTTGGCAGCATTTCTTGTTGCCGTATAACTGGTGTTACCAAATGCCTGACAGCAAGGACCTGCACATATATCATAACCTGAATAAGGGCTATTAAGAACATGCCAAGCACCATAAGACCGATACGGAATGGAGCCTGCTTTTAAGCTATCGGCTTGCCACGATGAAATCCATTCATTATCTAAACCATTTTGCACATAGGTTTCCAAGCTATATACTTGAGAAGTGGAACAATTCGAGCCACAACAAGTGCCACCTGATGCATTAAAACCGACTCGAATATTAGCAGGTGGCACAAGATAAACTGCACCACTAAGCCGTTCTTGCACCTCATCAACTTGACGACTTGGGGTTTGATGAGTTTTAGCATCAAGCCAACTCTCATCAATTGAATTGGTCAGGACATCCGCTAAGGGATGATGCATGGATTTTTCCACAATGCCATGACCTCGCGGCAAGTCAACAATCAATTTAAAGGCGGAACCTTTTTGCAGTTGCGACCAAATAGCCGTTCGGTGATTGCCAGCTTGAACGGTAAGAGTGGAATTTTCCTTTATTTCTGCGTGGATTAAAAACCGACCCAAAGCATCACTGGCAACTTGCCAACGATTACTCAGATTGGACAATTCAATTACTGCATTTTTCAACGGCATTAAACTTTCTTTATCATAAACATAACCACAGATTGTCGCTTGCTCGCAGGCTATTTGTGCTTGTGATTTTTTTAAGGCATCTAAATAAATTGTGGTTAACAGATTTGTCGATTGCACCTCAATATAAGTATGAACAGGCTTATAATCTTTTCTCTCTACATCAATAAGCTGAATATAGTCATTGGAACTTACGGAATACCTCCAATCAACGGCTTGCAGTTGTTTTGAATCCACAATTTTTTCTAATGACTTAAACTCATGTCCTTGTTTTATGCTTTGCCGTTGTTCTTTGGACAAGGACTCTTCACGCACTTGTTTGATGACCACCTGAGCAGTTAATGCTTGACCTGTTTGGCTATCGCGAACAACAAATCGACTTTCGCTGGCAAAGCAAAAGAAAGAAAAAAATAAAGTTAATAAAATAGAAAATTTCATAAGTACTAAAGTTTAATTGGTAAACTGGTTTGAGTAAACTAACATCAACACTAACATCCGAACAATTAACAATGTGCAATTGCATCGTGGCAACATCAACGACATCGTTTTCAAAACGGATAATTGTGTTGAATCATTTCAACAATATCCAAACTCTTAAAGCGTGAATCCAGACGCCAATTTTCTGCCAAACCATTTGGAAAAATAGCAAAACACAAACTAAACAATAAACCAAATTTCAACTTAAACATAACAAACCCTTCGTATTGATGATTTATTGTAGCATTTTTGAAAAAAAAGAATGAAAATATTCTTAACCAAAAGGCATTAATGAAATGTAAACTATTGTAAATATGTTGTTGAAGTTATCTTACAGAAGAAACATTTAACTATAATAGATGGCTTAATAAGACTTCACCCCACAGTTTAAAAAGTTCTAAAATAATAACAATTCTAAAATAATAACAATTCTAAAATAATAACAATTCTAAAAATCAAACTTTGGTATTTAATAAGTCTTCAGTATGTAAAGAACAATCTTAGAGGAAGTTTCTTAAAAAATTCTTTCTCTAGATAATTAATTAAAATTTTGGAGAGTATGTATGCAAATCAAAACAAAACATTGCAAACGGCTATTGATGCTACTTGTGATGATAATCAGTGTTCCTGTTTATTCAGCAACATTAAATTTAACTACAAAATATGGTAAAACTGGTGGACTTCGAGGCAATTTGAACTCGATAGGCGACCAAGTTAACGGCAACATCATTTGTAGCCAAGACAACACCAATGCCAATATTGAGCCAGGTTGTGATATGTTTGATGACCCTGGTTATGTTGCGGGGGCAAACACCCCTGTGGATGACAGTTATAATGGTGATTTGGTCGTACGTACCAATGATAATTTTGAGCTTATCGCCGCGTGGTCTTGGCTTGGAAATGCCGGTGGTACTGAAGAACAAGTAACAATTAGCAGCACATTACCAGCAGGCACAAATTTTATTTTTGATGGCATACCTGGGTCATGTGACCAAGTGTTAAGCACCTTGAGTGCCGATGGAAAAACCATTAATTGCGTGAGAAAGGATTTTGACACCAATGATGTGGGCTCTTATGCTGAAGATTTAGCTTTTGCAGTAAGAGTTGAAGGCGATGCAACTAATGGCGATACACCAGGTGCTTTGTCCATGAGCATGGATGACCCTACAGCCTCAGGTCCTGTCACCGATGGAACAGAGGGAACAAGTTTAGTGATAACAGCTTCACCTCGCTGGAATATTGATAAGGGGCAGTCGTATGGTATTTATACCATTCAAGCTGGAAGAACCGATGACATGGGCAATTCAGGTTGGTGGATATGGTATAATTTTTCAATTGAAGTCGATGAAGTTTCTGGTGCAACAGACAGTCCAATTAATCCCGCACTGGGCAATGAAGCCTTGGCTGGTGGCACGAATGCGACAATAACTTTTACTGATGATTTAAGTAATATTTCTCCAAATGCGAAGTTGGTAACATGGGATACCAATGGCAGTTTTAGCCCTGTATCCAATGCTTGTGATATGGATACTTACACAAATGGCAACGAACCCTACCCTGCTTTTAACGCAACCAATCCAGATCGCAGTATTCAAGTGGCATCCGGTGTCATGGGTGTTACTTGTACCCAAACAGGAAGTTCAGTTGCGGTAACGGTTACTGGTGTCGATACTTCTCTTACTAAGGCTCCAAAACGTACGCGCACAGGAGGTTTACTTCCTGTGAACAGAAACATTGCGGCTATTGGAGTTATTCGAGTGTTTGTGCCTTTATCCGATGTTGTTAACGCTGGTGGTACATTGGCTACGCAAAATTGCGTAACAGGTTTTGATCCGAACGGTATATCAGGAGGTTCTAACTTTGGTGCTCTCACTGAAAGTTCACTGGATAATTGTTACTCAACAACCCTTAATGCAGTAGCAGGTAGTTGGGATAAAAACTACCGTAAAGGTTGGAGTGATAGACCAGCAGAAATCCCTAAATGGGGTGGAGGAGGTTGGTCACTTCCTCCGACAGATAGTGCAGTGGTTGAAGGAGGAGATGGAACGGTTACACCAGGTGGTGTCTGGGGAACCTATACGGTTCATAGCAATACTGGCGGTACGCCTTTTACAAATGTTACCTTATGTGATGTGATAGACACCGAAACTTATGAAATGACTATTATTGACCCAACGGATGCTTATGGAACAGCAGGTACGGGCGTCTTTGACCAGACAATTAATGCCGTTGATTTGTTGTATTCAAGTACTGAAAACAATGCGGGTTTAACCATTGAATACGCCACAGGTTATGTTGGTTCGTGGCCACCTGATCCAACGGTTGCTCCATCAACTGGGCCAACAGATGAAGTGGTGGATGAATGTTCAGATCCTGGAATTACTTGGTATCCTGATGTGGTTACAGCCGAAACAACCGATGGTGCACCTGTTTCAAAAGTAAGAATATCAGTACCTTCGTTGAATCCTGGGTTAATTATGGCGATGCGTATTAAACACACGGCACGAGCTAATTTCCTTACCTCGGGATTGCCCATTCCTAATGATACCTTATTGATTAATCATGCAACCTACACGCGTGATGGACTTGCGGGCACAGTTGGCGGCGATGGCAGAAATTGGCGTGCTGGTGACTATATTGCATTAGATGCAACCCAACCTCCACCAAATGGCGGTGGTGGTGACCGTATAATTATGGTACGAGCGAAAGCGAGAATATTAAAAGCCATGGGACCAGGTGCGGTAAGTCCTGGTAGTGAAACAACGGTTACCTTAAGCCCTAGTTTTACCACAGATGGAACAAATCCAGAAACAGGAACCGTGGTTATTGCCGACTTATTACCTGTTGGAATGGATTATAAATTTGGCTCAACCACGGGCACTTATGGTTCGGGTGCAACACCTTATGGAGAACCCTTGGTGATTCATCCAACAACCGATGCCGACTGTATGATGCATGTGGCAGACATTGTTAATGAAGGCTTTCCTTGTGGTGATACCTTAAATGGTGGTGCAACAGGCACCTCTATCTTGGTTTGGGATTTAGGCACTCAAACAACTGGATTGACGATGAATGACTTGATTTTCAATGGAATTGTTGCTATCGATGCTCCAGCACCTGCAACTTTACAGAATTATGTACAAATCAGTTCGAGTGCGGACACTTCACCTTCTTCACAAAGAGTAGCTAATGCCAATACCAGTAACACGGTGCCTTCTTCTTTGTTGATTGTTAAGAGTGTACTCACCCCTTTGCATGAAATAAACTCCACAACCGCTGCCAATAACTGGATGGATTTTCAAATTGGTTTGAGAAATGGTTCATCAGGAATTACTGCAACTAATCTCGATTTTATTGATATTCTTCCCTTTAATGGTGATGGAGTCATGGGCAGTTTCACCTTTACTCCCGCTCCAGGTACAACCGTGCCTAGAAACCGAGTGCCAGCTTCAAACTTTAGTGGCACACTAGAGTTTGATAGCGTGAGCTTTGATGATAATGGAGGAACTTGTGATACAACAACCTTAGAATATTGGTACACAAAAAATGCAGGGCCTCTGGATATTAGTCCGAAGAATACAGCATTAAATGATACCAATACAGGCACATCAAACTGGTGTCAAGGCACCGCGGCAGGACCTGGTGGTTGTGATGGTGGCGATGGCCCAATTACTAATGCGGATGTTACTGCATTTCGTGTAATCGGACCTGATTTTCCTCCTTCTGCTACCTGCTTTGTCAACGTAACCTACGCCACAGCAGGTGCCAATGTTGATGCAGACATATACTCAAACACCTCCGGTGCAGAAATACAGGGTGTGACTAATGCAGTACTATCAAATACGGTATCTGCCGTTGTTTTTGCCAGCTCAATTGGAAACACTATTTGGTACGATGCGAATAACGATGGTCTATTTGATGCAGGCGAAGGTTTAGGAGGCATAACAGTGACCTTAACACCTCCTGCAGGAGTTGATTTAGGTAATGGTCCTGGGGCTCCAATTACAACTGTGACAGCTGCTGATGGGTCTTATTCATTCCCTAATTTACCAGCTGGAAGTTATACTGTTGCTGTTGATGAAACCACTTTGCCAATCTTCCTACAAGGTCAAAATGTTGTTGACCCAGATGGTGGAAATGATTCGATGTCTGTCTATAACCTAGGTTCTAATGAAGACAATGTGGATCAAAATTTTGCCTACTATGTGGCTCCAGGAATTACTCTTGATAAGACTGTTTATGTTGGTCACGACGGGGGTGCTTCTTGCCCTGGTAGTGAGTTGGCTCAAGGTCCCAACCCAACAAATGTAACTTATTGTTTTGTTGTGACGAACACAGGTGGTACGTATCTTGATGCAATAAATATTACAGATGCAACCATTGGTATTAATCAAGCCAATTTAACACTCGTATCTGGCACCTTACCCTTAGCACCTGCTGGCACTGTTACCTATTATTATGATGGTGTATTGACAGCAAGTTTAGTAAACACAGCTTCTGTCACGGCAAATCCAACCGATGAAAATGGCAATGATTTACCCAATGGCGTAGATCCAACCGATTCGGATACCGCCGAAGTGGCGTTACTTGCCGTTGGTATTGATATACAGAAAACTGTTTACCTAAATCACGACGGTGGCGCCTCGTGTCCAGGAGGAGAGTTAGCAACAGGATTGTCAGGAACGCAAGTCACGTATTGTTTTATTGTGACTAATATGGGTGATAGCTACTTAAATGCCATTGACATAGTGGATGCGAATATAGGAATTGGTCAAGCAAATTTAACTTTGATTAATGGCACAATGCCATTGGCACCTGCTGCGACAATTTCGTATTATTATGAAGGCACAATTACTGCTGATTTAATTAATACAGCATCAGTCAGTGCTAATCCAACTGACAATATGGGCAACGACCTACCAGGTTTAACTGATCCAACTGATAGTGATACAGCAGAAGTTGACCTCGTGGGACCAGGAATTGAAATAGTTAAAACTGTTTATGAAGGTCATGATTTAGGTGCCAGTTGTGCAGGAACTAATAGCTTAAATATTTATGCTGCAACTGACGTTACTTATTGTTTCACCGTAACCAATACAGGCGATACATTCCTTGCTAGTATTACTCTTAACGATGCGACTTTAGGCATAACTCAGGCAAATATGACCTTGTTATCAGGAACCGAACCTTTAGCTCCTGGAGCAACGTTGGTTTATTTCTTTGAAACCAATCAATCTGCAAGTTTAGTTAATACGGTTGGTGTTATTGGTAACCCAGTTGATAATATGGGTAATGACCTTCCTGGTGTACCTGATGTTATTGATGACGATACAGCAACAATAAGTTTCTTGGTTCCTGAGATGACATTAACCAAATCGGTTTATGTTGGTCATGATTCTGGAGCTAGCTGCCCAGGAACTGCTGCGGTTACACTCAATGATGATGCAAATGTGACCTTCTGTTTTATTGTCACCAATACAGGTGCTGTTGACTTGGATAATGTTGCGCTTAATGACATAACCTTAGGCATTACTGATGCTAATATGACATTAATTTCAGGAACTTCTCCATTAGCACCAGGTGCATCAATGGTTTGGATTTATGAGACAACCTTAACTCAGACTCTTGATAATGTAGCACAGGCAACGGCAAACCCTGTTGATGCTATGGGTAATGATATCCCTGTGTTAATTGACGAAGAAGCAGGTGGCAATGCAACCGTTAATATAATTAGAATGATACCTACATTAAATAGGTATTCCATTCTGTTTACAATATTGATGTTGCTTGTTACTGGCTATTTCGCAAGAAGACGAATCACTAATTTATAAAATTTAGATTCAGTAATAAATTAAGCCCTGTGGAAATCATTTTCACAGGGCTTTTTTTTGCCTATAATAAACTCAAGTGTCTGCAACCAAATGCTTTACAGACTGTGAAAGTATTATGGGGCGAAAGAAAAAAACACATGGAGTGTTTTTTCACGCAAGCCGCGAAGTGGTAAGTATCAGGACGATACGCAAAAAATGAGCAGAAAATTTGATAAAATGCTTGATTAGATACATAGTTGCTGTTTACTTTAAACCCTAAAATTCAAAACACTTTTGACTAAGTCTTTAGGTACTTGAACATGGTAGCCTTGTTCGTTTAAATTGGCTTTGACGGTTTGTATATCTTCATTGGCGAGTTTTTCACGGCTGCTTAAATCCAGCTCCATGACTTTGGTATTTCTGCCGATAAGTTTGATGAGTTCATCGGGCAAATCTTGTATCTTTTTGTCTTTTTCGAGGTAAACATACAAGCCTGTTTTTGTATCGGATCGGTAAATATCGCACATCATTCGACTGTCACCGATTTGGCTAGGTTGCGAGGTTGATCGACATCGGTTCCACGCAATAATGCGACATGATAGGACAATAATTGCAAGGGAATATTAAAAACTATTGGCGAGGTAAATTCACCACTGGCTTCTAATTCAATTAAATGCGTGTTGTCTCCATCAAGTCCATGTTCGCCTTTGTGATCAACAAAAACGAATAGTTCGCCACCACGGGCTCGGACTTCTTCAATATTTGATTTGAGTTTTTCCAGTAAGGCATCATTTGGGCACACGGCTATAACTGGCATTTTTTCATCGACCAATGCCAATGGCCCATGTTTGAGTTCGCCCGCGGGATAACCCTCGGCATGAATATAGGATATTTCTTTAAGTTTAAGAGCGCCTTCTAAAGCGATAGGAAAATGCACCCCCCGACCTAAAAATAAGGCGTTTTCTCGCTCTTCTATTTTTTTAGCAAAGGCTTTAATTTTATCATTAAGCAATAAGGCTTGATTGACGATACCTGGCAATGTTCGCAGTTGTTTAGCTAATTCACAACGAATCCCTGGGTGGATTTCATTAATCTCAGCAAATTTCAGGGTGATTAATGCCAAAACTGACATTTGTGTGGTTAAGGCTTTGGTTGATGCCACACCAATTTCAGGTCCTGCTCGAGTCATCAAGCAGTAATCGCTTTCTCTATCCAATGTCGAATTTGGCACATTACACACCGCTAAAGTAGTTAAATAATTCACTTGCTCTTTGGCAAAACGTAAAGCCGCCAATGAATCCGCGGTTTCACCCGACTGCGAAATAGTTAAAAATAAACTATTTTCTGGCACGACTGGATTGCGGTAGCGGTATTCGCTGGCAATTTCCACTTGAGTGGGTATTCGAGCAATGGATTCTAGCCAGTATTTGGCAATCAATGCTGCATGGTATGAGGTTCCACAGGCAATTATGTGCACTTGTTTGGTGTTGACTAAAATTTCTTCCAATTCTGAGTCAATAAACTCTTTGGCAACTTTTCCATCGTATAAGCGATCAGCCAATGTATTGGCAATAGCTGTGGGTTGCTCGTATATTTCCTTAAGCATGTAATGTTCATAACCGTTTTTAGTTAAAGCTTCGGCTGATAGTTCTACTGTTTTTAATTCTCGCTGGATAATGTCATCATTTTTATCATAGATGACACAACTATCGGGTGTTATCTCGACAATATCGCCCTCTTCCAAGTAATGAAATTGTTTGGTTTCATTGATTAATGCTTGCACATCTGAGGCAATAAAGTTTTCCCCTTTTCCTCGTCCTACGATTAAGGGACTGCCCTTGCGGGCGGCAATTATTTTTTCGGGTTCGGCGCTGTTGGTAATGGCAACAGCATAAGCTCCGTCTAATTTTCTTAATGCCTTGTGGCAAGCCGCTGAAAAATCTCTGCCTTGCGATTGGTAATAATGAATCAAGTGCACCAAAGTTTCGGTATCGGTTTCGGATTTAAACTGATAACCCTCGGCAATGAGTAAATTACGCAACGGCACATAATTTTCAATTATGCCATTGTGGACAACGGCAATTACGCTATCCGAATCATGAGGATGGGCGTTATTGGTGGTTGGTTCGCCATGGGTTGCCCAACGCGTATGCCCAATACCCGAATGACCGCAAACAGAGTGAATTTTTAAATTTTCTATCAGTTTATTTAACTTTCCCGCTTGCTTACGAATACTGATGTGGTGGTTTTTTTCATTAATGGCAATACCAGCCGAATCGTATCCACGGTATTCCAGAGTTTTTAAGCCATTAATGATAATGTCAGTGACATCTCTATTGGCTGTTGCTGCGACAATTCCGCACATGGACTATTCCAAATTCTCAAAAATGCCATTCTAGTTGAATTTACTGTTATTGTCTATTTTTCAGATTTTTTAATTTGCAGCAAACTTGCAAGGTATTGTTCTTCGGCACGAGTCCATAAAGCGTAGGCATTTCTTTTGCATTGATTAGCTAAGTTGATGGCTTTTGAAATTTGACCTAGTTGTTTATGTGCTTTGGATTGCAAAAGTAAATAGGGTAAAGCTGGTGGTTGATAAAGAGCCGACTCTTTTAACACATTTAGAGCCTGTGTGGCTTGGTTTTCTTGCAAATAGATTTGCGCTAATGAATTGTTGATTTGAGTAAAAGCTTGGTTATCTTCATTGGCTTTTGCCAATATTTTTGATGAATTTAACAGAGCAAGGGCTTTTTTAGTCTTGCCCGATTGCATTAAAAAATCGGCTTTTAAAACATTAAAATGAACCCTTATTCCTTTTTTGTTGGTTTCATACATGTACTCATCCATTTGGGTTAAATAATTGTTAGCATCGTCTAATTGACCTTGCTTTAACTTTAAAGAGATTGCCATAAATTGATTTTCAATTAACGCAATACGATTATCAGCAGCCTGCGCTATTTGTTTGTGTTCTTTGAGGTAAATGTCCGCTTTTTTCCATTGCTTGCGAATTTCCGCAATGATAACGGTGTATCTTTTTGAAGCTAACAACATAGCAGTAAAGTCAATTTGACTAGCAATTGTTTCCATTTCTTGATTTAGTTTCCACGCTGCATTGATTTTTCCTTGAGTGATTAACACTTCGATTATTTCATTCAGAGTCGCACCCGTTCCAAAGGCATTATTTAACCCTCGGGTAATGTTTAAAGCTTGGTTTAAGTGGGTTATTGCCTCGGAGTAATTGGCATTTTGTTTGGCTATTCTTGCCATTAATGAGTGGGTTCTTGCCTGCCCAAGTAAAGCACCCAACTTAACAAACAATTCCATCGATTTTTGCACATAGGTTTTGGCTTTTTGCGTTTCACCTAATGTCAGTAAGATTGAAGCTTTGGCTTGATACACATCAGCCAATGTTTGGTAGTCAGCTGTTTCGTTTAACACCAATTCAAGCTGGGTAAACTCATCAAGTGCCTTTTGAGTTTGCTCTAAAGTGCGATAAAGCAATGCCAACTTGTATTTGGTATCCACTAAAGCGCGGTATTTTTTTCCTGCAAAATCTTTTAATAGGGACAAGTACAAAGCTTTTGCTTCTTCAGGCTTTCCTTGCCTTAATAGAATTCCGCCTTTTTGGTTGCTGGCTTCAATGGTGATTTCTGCAAGTTTGTTGACTGCCAGAACCGTATCGAGCAAGGCTAAGGCTTTGGTGCTTTCACCTTTTAAATCCAATATTTTGGTGATTTCCAATGTTGCCAAGTGGTAATCAGAATCATTTTCCAGACACAATTCAAAATAATTTCGAGCCTCATCCACTTTATGGGCAGCAAAAGCGGCAAGACCTCGCAGGTATAACTCAAGTAAATACGGCTTTTGCGGAAAAACTCCCGAATTTTCTAATGTACTTGCATCAATGGAAAGCTCCTGCCCCAACCACGACAAAGCATTCGAATAGACTTGCGACAGATTTTTGTTGGTGATTTTTTTGTTTTTGATGTAGCCACTTTTATCTTCAATGGATAAAGTGAGCGTAAAATCATCTTTGTCTAGCGATATTTCACTGCTAAGCACTTTTAATTTCGGGCTTAGTTGCCATTGCGTTTCCAAAAATTGTTGATGATTGAGGTTGTTGGGTTTGTCGCTGTAATTTTTTAGGCTTATTTTCGGTGAAAGTTTTAAGAGATTTTGAATAAATAAACCCGAACTGGAATTCAACCATTCACTGCTTGGATTCATGCCTTGAGACGGAATAACCATCAATAAATTAGTGGATAACTCAGGCACGGGCTTAGAGTTACGGTTGACTTGCAGATAAATAACTCCTGCAATCACCAAAATTAAAGGCACTAACCACCATAAATTTACAACTTTTTTTTGTTGTTTATTTTGCTTTTCCTCTGCTATTTCTTTGTGTTCAACCTCAGGAATAAAACGCACACCGAGTCCATAAACTGTTTCAAAATAGCTGTCATTGTGCACTGAGGTGAGTATTTTTTTAAGTTTATAAATGCTTTGATCAACCGAATTATCAGCAACCACTCGACCATTCCAGACGTGTTCAATCAACTGATCTTTATTAAGCACTTTGTTGGGATTTTGCACAAAATAGTACAAGAGTTGAAAGTTTTGTTTCGTTAAATTGATTGAATTTGACTGAAAACTCAGGGCTTTTTTATCACTGTCTAAATGGAAGCCTGAAAAAAAATAGTGCATAAAAAATAAGGTTTAAAAAATAATTCAATCATAACACCTCCAATGCTCAAAGCCAACGATAAAAAAGCCTATTAAAATGTGAACCAGTTCAAATTTTTACCCGCAGTCATAATTGAGTCATAATTTGGAGGTTATAAATCATGCTTCAAACATTAAGTTTGCCTCTGTTTTCTCTATGATTGAATCCACTTAAAAACAAAGAGACAATGCTATGGAACGAACACCTTATGAGTTAATTATTCTGATGCTTCTATTTTTATCGGCTTTTTCGATTGCCAATGCCAAAGAGGTCAGTTTTGCACCTGCTCAATTATTATCCATTGATACCAGTCCAGGTGGAGCCGCGTTATTTTCGAATATCGTTTCTGCTGATATGGATAATGATGGGGATAAGGACATCATTATTTCACAATTCAATGGTTCAACAGATGAAATCAGTTGGTTAGAAAATGATGGCATTGACTTAACAGCCTTTCCACAACATATCATTACGACAGCCACTCAAGCCTTTAACGCCTTAAAAGCGATTGACCTGGATGGTGATGGTGATATTGACGTGGTTGGTACCGATAAATCAACAAATGAATTGCTTTGGTTTGAAAACAATGGGACAGCATCAGCATGGGCAACCCATGTTATCTTCGGCGGTGCAAACCTTAATAATGTCAAGGATTTAAGTGTAGCAGACCTTGATTCCGATGGTGATTTAGATGTTGTTGTTGCCGCCGATACAACACCCAACCTTTATTGGTACCAAAACGCAGGCGATAGTTTGACTTGGACAGAAAACAACACGGGTATCGTCACTGCTGGTAATATTTCCAGCATTATCACAGGTGATGTAACCAACGATGGAACAGTTGATATTGTTTACGGTTTAACCTCTGGCTCTCCCTATATAAAAATTGTAGCTAATGTCGCTGCCGTTGGAACGGTGTGGCTGACCTCAACAGTGGCTACTGGACTTTCAGCAACTATTGGCGATATTCAAATCAAAGACCTGGATTTAAATGGTTTAGCAGAAATCTACTACCGCGGCAATAACAGTGATTTAATTCAACTCACCTACGATTTAGCAACAACCAGTTGGAATCCTTTAATTATTTCCTCCAATACGTGGGGAGAAATAAATTTTATTGATTTTGATAAAGACGGTGATACAGATATCTTAGTTGGAAATAGCCTCAATTTTTCATGGCTAGAAAACGATGACTCTTTGGCGGGTTCTTGGACCGAACACGTGTTGATTAGTGGCTTAAGTACCACCATTAAAAATGTTCATGCAACGGATTTGGATAACGATAGCGATATGGAAGTCATTATTGCTAAAGAAGAGGATGGTTTTGTTTATGCCTACGAAAACTTACTGTTTCATTCATCCGCTCAATTCGATTTAACAACAATTTTTGATAGCTCGCATACCGATGCTTATCATGTCGTCACAGGCTTACTTAACGGCGATCAATACCCTGATATTATCTCTGCCAATAACAGTTCAACTGGCATGGAAATATTTTTCTTTGCAGGTGATGGCTCTGGAGGTTATGCGGCGGCGACAACCGTATTAAATGTTGCCTCCACCACTGACAGTCAAATCAGTGCTATCCAATTAGGTGATATGGATAAAGATGGAGACATTGATATTGTATTTGCTGCCAAAGGCAATGAAAATATCTATTTAATCGACAACCAAATGAATGCAGGACCCTTTGGTGCTTCAGGTAAAAGTACAGCAGGTGTTCTATGGGGCAGTATAACGACACTGGCTACGGCATCAGGACAATCTGATGAAATCCAATTAGCCGACATTAATGCCGATGGAATGCTTGATGTGGTGGCATTGGATAAATTAGGTGACCGCATCATTTGGTTAAACAATGATGGTTTGTGGACCCAAGGTATTATTTCTGGTGCTTATAATAGCCCCTTGGATTTAGCCGTGGCTGATTTCAATAATGATGGAACTTTAGATATTACGGTTGCTAGTAATTCAACGGTAACTCGTTGGTTTTCTAATGATAATGGCGATGGTTCCAGCTGGACTCAAAATAACGTCGCTTCCCATACAGGTTACCAAATTGATGTCGCAGATATGGACTCAGATGGTGATATAGATATTATCGCCAGTCGCAATACTGGCAACACGATTACATGGTATGCTAACAATGGCACGGGCACATCGTGGCAAAGTCATGACACACAAATACCAACATCGAGTTTTACGCGTGAATTGCAAGTAGAGGATGTTAATAAAGATGGCAAATACGAGATTCTCACACAAACCAATGCTGGAGATTTTTCTTTAATTGCAAAAGATGAAAACAGCCTATGGTCGCTCCAAGTCATCCAGTCGGGGTTGGATATTCCTTCTTCTTTCACTTTTACTGATTTTGATTTTGACGGTGATTTGGATATTACGACCAAAGGCAGTTTATCCAATGAACTCATCACCATAGAAAATCGAGGTGGGCAATACAGTGTCGACTATTCTTTGCCACCAACACAAAACCGAGAAGATTCACAAACCTTCGCCGCGGCAAGTTTTACTGTTTCTCATAACGGCACATTACTTGATGGTGATATGCAAATATCAACCTTTCATCTTGGATTTATAGCCGGAACAGGTTGCTCAGGTCCTTCGTTTCCCTCCTCTGATTTCAACCCGCTGATTTCAAATATTAGTGTTTACCGTGATGACGGTTCGGGAAGTTTTGAGTTGTTCTCAGATACCTTAGTTTATGATGAAGCCGGTCCTTTTACTTTAGTCAGCGGACAAATCACACTCAATTTACCCGACCAAAATACTGATTTGCAAATTTTTCCACAAACAAGCAAAGATTATTTTGTCACCTTAAAAGTTCGTCCAACAGCCTCAACACAAACCTGTCACGGCTTTGAGATTTATCCTTTTATAAGCAATGCGGTTGATAGCTTGGTGTTTGACACTTTTAGAGCACAAGACAGAGACAGTTTAATCGAACTTAATGGAGCATTTACGGCAGAAGTTATTCCTGAAGAACAATTGATTGTTGCCTCAACCAATAATGCCCCAATCACAACGGGCATTGCTGATAAAACATCCATGGAAGCCCTACCATTCACAGCCGATATAAGCACAGATTTTAGCGATCCCGATGGCGATGCTTTAAGCTTTAGTGCAGGAGGACTGCCCTTAAGTTTAACGCTCAATGCTAACACTGGCATCATCACAGGAACACCAACGGCTACAGAAGCTGGCAACTCCCCCTTTAACATCACTGTTATTGCGACAGATCCACAAGGAGCAACGACCAACAGCCAATTTAACTTGGTGGTCAATCCTTTTGTTGAAGATATTTTTGCTGATGGAATGGAGTAGCCACACTAACCAAGACATCCCAAAGGAGTGTCTTGGTTTGAGTCTCTATTTTTAACACTATAAATGCCAAATTGAAAAATGTATTTTTGTATTTACTTGGATAATAAGTGACTTTAAATATTCTATTGATTTTCAATCCGTTTATTTTTGTTTCTTTGTTTTATATTTGGCATTCTACTTGAATCACTAATAATTTTACAACCAAAATAAATAACTCCTAAAATCAAAATACCAAAGACAAATATTTGACATCCAATAGTAAAACCCGGATAAAGCACTCCAAGCTTATGAAAAGGTATCCAATAAATTAAGGAAAATATGACATTAATAAATAAAAATGAATATACTTCAAACTTATCAGCTGATTTTGGTTGTAACAAGGGACCACTTTTTTGCTCATCAATATACTTTACAAAAGATTTCTTCAAATCCTTGATCCCCTGTTCATCTAAGTCTGAAGAATGGGTATCAAGCAAGAAACGCAACCGCCTTCCATGTTCATGATAAATATTGTTGGATGCTCCTCTCACAGCTATTAACTTTTTCATAGCTAATAGGTTAATTATCACAATTATTGTAATTAGAAGTAAATTTAATATTACTTGCTCTATTCCTACGTTTATTTTTGAGACTCCTAATAATAATGCAATACCGCCACCTAAAAATGATGCATAAAATTTCATTGCATTATACTTTTCCATTCTATCAATTTTATGAAACCTAAGTAAATAATCCATGGATGCCAAGATAATTAGTCGTCGCTCTTCCTTATCCTGAAATGATGGAGAAGATTTGGATTTAGATGAATTAGTCATATATACTTTTTATAAATATTAAAAAATTATATTCTACAAAAATCTTGCATAATATTACATAGTTTTTTAGTTTTTCTCAGGCTTCTGCCACCCTTCGATGGTTCTTTGTTTGGCTCGCGAAAGGGTTAATTTTTCGGCTTCTACATCTTTGGTAATGGTGCTTCCTGCGCCGATGGTTGCGCCTTTACCGATTGTCACCGGTGCAATAAGTTGTGAATCTGAACCAATAAAAACTTCGTCTTCTATGATGGTTTTAAATTTGTTAACACCATCATAGTTACAGGTTATTGTTCCAGCACCGATATTGCAGTTATCGCCTATTTCACAATCACCTAAATAGGTCAGGTGGCTGGCTTTGGAATTGTGCCCAATGGTTGTTTTTTTGGTTTCGACAAAGTTGCCAATTTTAGCTTTTGTAGCCACTTTTGTTCCTGGTCGTAATCGTGCAAAAGGACCGATATCGCAATCGCCTTGAGTGACTACCTCCTCTAGCATCGAGTGTGGTGCAATGCGCGTGCCTTTACCCAATGTACAGTTTTTGATGATGCAATAAGCCCCAATAGAGACATCATCGGCTATTTTGTTTTCTCCTTCTAATATAACACCTGCATCAATGCTTATGTCTTCACCGCAATCAACAAAACCCCGAATCTGCACACTGTCTGGATCGCGCATACTCACGCCCTGCAGCATCAGATTTTCACGCAGCATTTGTTGCTTTATGGCTTCATTTTTTGCCAATTGCACCCGATCATTTATGCCGTTTATTGTGCGTTGGTCTTCGACTTGAACTGCTTTAAAACTCTTATCTTCTTTATGCGCCAGTCCAATAATATCGGTCAAATAAAGTTCCCCTTGGGCATTATCGGTATTAATTTGTGCCAACCACTTTTTCATATTTTCCGCAGTCGTCATGATAATCCCCGAATTGACTTCATTAACTTGTCTTTGTTCGGGGCTGGCATCTTTTTCTTCGACAATGGCACTGATAAAACCATCCATATTTTTAATTATACGTCCATACCCAAATGGATTACTTACTTGTGCAGTCAACACGGCTGATGGGTATTTTAGCAATTGAGTCAAATCTTTTACTTGAATCAAGGGTGCATCACCAACTAGCACCAAGACTTTTGCATTATCATCAAGCAATGGTAAAGCACACTGAACCGCATGCCCTGTACCGTTTGGATTGACTTGTTCCACCCAATGAATTTCTTCACCGCTTAAATGGTGCTTGAGTTGTTTTCCTTGGTGACCATAAACCATAATGACTTTATCGGGATTGAGTGCATTACTGGTTTGTAAAATATGCTCAATAATGGTGCTGCCCGCAAAAGGGTGTAACACCTTAAGCTTTTTTGAATTCATTCGCGTGCCTTTGCCCGCTGCTAAAATAACAATATTAAGTGAGTCAACCATATTAAATTTTCGTTAAAAAAGAACCATTTTACACCAACTTTTAATCTTCAAAGATAAATTTGTTTCTTTGCCGTTCTAATCAGGTAGAATAGTGCAAAAATTTATTGAGATATTCATGTCATTAGACACTATTAGCACATTTAATTACCGAGTCTATTACGAACACACCGATGGCGGCGGCGTGGTCTATCACTCCCGATATTTGAACTTTTTTGAGCGTGCACGGACTGATTGGTTAAGGCAACGAAACATTATTCAATCAGATTTACAAAAGAAGCATAATATTATTTATGTCGTTACTGCTGCTAATATTCAATTTAAAAAACCCGCTCGGATGGATGATGCGTTAAAGGTATCATGCCACATGACAAAGATAAAAAGAGCAACAGTTGAATTTTACCAAGAAATGCACAACCAAGACGGTTTATTGCTGGCTACGGTCGAAATAAAAGCGGCAAGCCTTAAAGCCGATAGTTTTAAAGTTGTTGCCTTTCCACAATTATTAAAAGAGGATTTATTAAGTGAACCAAGATTTTAACTTTATAGAATTAATCATGAATGCCAGCTTGCCTGTTAAAGGCGTGATGTTCTTATTGGTATTGGCATCGATTTCATCGTGGTGGATTATTTTTGCCAAATGGATGAGCCTTAAAGCAGACAGCAAAAAAAGTAAAAAGTTTGAAGACACTTTTTGGTCAGGTGTTGATTTAAACCGTTTATACGACACCATAGTTAAAAAGAAAAAGAAACCCACAGGCATGGAACAAATATTTGAATCAGGATTTCGCGAATTTTTACGTTCGCGTAAAGCCTCGCAATCCGAGGTCAAAGCCACTGAATCTGCCGATAGAGCCATGCGTATTGCACTCAATAAAGAATTGGATGGACTTGAACGACACCTGCCCTTTTTAGCAACTATTGGTTCTATTAGTCCCTATATTGGTTTGCTTGGTACAGTTATTGGCATTATGATTTCCTTTCATGCCTTATCCAATGTCACCCAAGCCACCATAGCCTTAGTGGCTCCTGGAATCTCTGAGGCTCTAATTGCCACAGCCATGGGTTTGTTTGCAGCCATTCCTGCGGTTATTTTTTACAACAACTTCAACGCAAAAGTAGAACGATTGTATAGCTCTTATGATATTTTTAAAGAAGAGTTTTCGACAATCTTACACCGTCAAGCAGGAGGTTAAATCGTGAGAAGACGCAGAAAAGCCATGGCAGAGATTAATGTAGTGCCTTATATTGATGTCACCTTGGTTCTCCTTATTATCTTTATGATAACCACGCCTTTACTTAATTTAGGCGTTGAAGTGAGTTTGCCCGAGTCCAATGCCAACACCGTATCAATTGAAACCGAGCCAGTGATTATCAACATAGATAAAAATGGGCAATTTTTCTTAAGCAAGGGCGGAGAGTTTGAAGCCATTGATAAAACACAACTTGAAGTCAAATTAGCTGCTTTCTTACGCGCAGACAAAAAGCTGCCCGTATTAATTGGTGCAGACAGAAAAGTCGATTATGGTCGTGCTTACGAAGCTTTAGTGGTGGCACAAAAAGCTGGCGCATTGAAAGTTGGCTTAATTTCTGACCCTGTATCAATGGACAAATAACATTTTAACCCATGCTTGATACCCGAATAAAATTTCTTGCCAGTTTATATACGGCACTCTTGATTACAGCGGTTATTGGCTTGTTATTATTTGGCGGATTTCAGTTCAAATCAAAGCCGATTAAAGGGCAAACCATTCAAGCCATTATGGTTGATGTATCGCAATTGAATGTTAAACAGAGCAGTAAAAAACCAAAAAAAACAAGTAAACCTGTTAAAAAGAAAGAAGTCAAAAAACCAAAAGTCACGCCTGCAAAGAAACAAGCACCAAAAAAGGTTGTAAAAAAACAACCAAAACCAATAAAAAAGAAACCTGCAATTATTCCAAAAAAGGCAAAGCCAAAAATTGATACCAAAGCCTTAGAAAAAGAGCGCAAAGAACAACAAGAAAGAACGCGAAAGAAAAAAGCCTTAGAAAAGCGTAAGCGCGAAAATCAAAAAAAACTTGAAAAAGCTAAACGAGACCTTGAAGCACTTGCCAATAAAACAAAGAAACCAACAGAGACTAATATCCCTGTCACAACAGGCACAGTCAAAGGAAAATCTGAAGCTGACAAAAGAAACGAACTCATGTCATTGTGGATAAATGCCGTGCAAACTGCCGTTTACCAGCAATGGAGCCAACCCGCCTCAACTCAACAAGACATGTTGTGCAAAGTTAAAGTGCGCCAAATTCCAGGTGGTGCTGTCATCAAAGCAACCATTGCTTCACCCTGTAACGCCAGTGAAATTGTCAAAAAGTCCATAGTTGATGCCATCATGAAAGCCGAACCACTGCCCTACAAAGGCTTCGAAAAGGTCTTTGACCGCAATGCCATCTTTACCTTCAAAGCCCAAGAATAATAAAAAAAGTTAGAGTTATTTTCCATGGTAAACCCCTTAAACTGGTTATTTTTCTATATCATTCTTTAATAATGTAGACACAACTTCTATCACAATTAATATCAATATATATATAATAGCAATCTTAGAATTTGATTCTAATAACATGCTTAGTAATGGTAAACCAAAAATTATCCAAACCCAACCAATATAACTTTTCATAATTATTCAACACACTTTGGGTTAAAGGAGTTAGTACCGAATGCTGCTAAGTTAAGCCGCTTTTGCACACTTGAAAACCGCATGAAACCTAGATATTTAGCGGTTTTATAAAATATCAAAACCATGCTAAAAACCCTTAACTTAGTGCCATTCGGGTCGGCACCCTTAATTCTTGATTTCATAATTTCCTCGGTCTTCCACGAGTATTATAACCCACTTTTATTTTTAGTTTAGATTCAATTTGCGACTTAAATTTATTGTTACCAAGAGGTGTTCCTGTTTGTGCACAGTTTCTAATATCAGTGAGAACTTTTTCATCCAAATGTTCTAAAAATAAATCGCGGTAATTTTCTTGTTGTTTCTTTCTGCTCCTTGCTAATCCTTTGTAACTTCTGTGTTCTGAAATCACGGGGTCAAAAGCACCTCTTACATTGGAATGATAACTTGACCATTGATAATCTTGCGGTACTTTTACCATATCTGCTCTAATAGGGTTCATCTCGATATAACGCATACAAGCCAAAACATAGACTTCATCAGCAACCAAAGAACTTTTAAAACGACCCTCCCACAATGTGCCTGTTCTTTTGTATTTGGAATTCATATATGGAACGTAAAATCGCCCAACTTGTTGCATCATTTGACTGATGCCATTGGTTGTATCTGCTGTGGCTAAAAGATGAATGTGGTTTGTCATCAAAACATAAGCATGAATCTTTACCCCTTGTTTAGTTGCTGCTTCATTTAAAATCGTTAAGTACTTGCGATAATCTTCTTCTTCAAAAAAGACAGCTTCTTTATTGTTGCCACGTTGTATAACGTGGTTGGCAACACCTGCAACTAAAAATCGTGGTTTTCTTGGCATGATTGGATCCTAAAAAAACAGTATTATATCATAGTATGCATTAAAAGGGTACTGACCCCTATAGTTGGTTCCTATAGTTCTACTTTTATAATTGAGAAGTCTTTTTTCTTTTTTGTTTCGTATAAGTGCATTGTTAACTTATTTTCTTGTTCAACTAATTCAATCAAATGTTTTGCAGCCGGATTAAAAATCACATCAATTGCCAAAAAACAAGAACTAACTTGCACTCCAGCATTTGATACACTATTAGGTTTATAGTTCCAAATAGGGCTAATATCATCTTTTTGATGTATTAAATATGCTCCAACAAAAGGAACAAGCCATAACAGTAATAATAAACTTATTACTCTTTTTTTCGGTTTAACCCACGCAATTATTTCAGCTGTCATAATTGAATTAATTAAAAAATAAACAATTGAAATAATAAGACTTATTACGATAATAGTATTAATTTGCATAGAAATCATTGTTTTCAATAGCTAAATTATTGAGGCAAATCTATATTTTACAAGTCCTAAAACCGCTCCAGTTTAAGGGGTCAGTACCCTTTTAAGCGATTCCATGCTATAATACCTTCTTTTGAAGATAAAAACATGCCAAGAAAACCAAGATTTTTTGTTGCAGGAGTTGCCAACCACGTTATAAAGGGTACTGCTCTCAAAGGCTATATTCCAGAAGAATTTCCTGACATATTGTAACGATTGGGTCTCAACAACGACACCTGGCTGAATCAAATCCAATATTTCGATAAATGGTATTACAAGGCTATTATGATTTACGTCCCTGTAAATCCACTGCGTGCCGCCTTCGGCGTTCAAATTTGATCCAGTCTAATTTAGTGGAACGGTGGATAATCTAAAAAAATACTGTAAAAACCTAAAACAGAAGTATATTAAAGGTTTTCCTAAGACTCCAAGCGTAAAAAGTGCTTAAAACTAGACTTAGAGTGGGATAAATCCCACTTACCAGATTGGCTTTGTTGGTTTACAGACTCAAAAAATCAGAGGTATATATAAAATCATGCTTGCTGAATCCGTGTCATAAATACCCTTAGCTTTTTATATTAACCTGAGCGTTACTCATTCACAAATCCACCAACCATTGTTCGTCTTTGACTTCTATGCCGAGTTTTTCGGCTTTTGTTAGTTTCGAGCCTGCGTTTTCGCCTGCGATGACTAGATCGGTGTTTTTGGAGACACTGCCGGTGACTTTGGCACCGAGTTTGAGCAGTTTGGCTTTGGCTGTGGCGCGGGTGAATTGTGATAATGAACCGGTTAAGACGATGGTTTTGCCGATTAGTGGTTGTTCCTTGGCACTTGGGGTTTGGATTTCATCCCATGTGATTCCAGCTTGCAGGAGTTGTTCGATAACGTGCCTGTTGTGTTCTTCGGCGAAAAAACTGGTGATTCTTTTTGCCACTATTGGACCTATATCGGGCAGTTCTTCGAGTTGTTCTGCTTTGATGGTTTTGAGGGCTTCTATTGATTTGAGTTGAGTTGCCAGTGTAAGAGCAGTGGCTTCGCCGACTTCACGGATGCCTAATGCATAGATAAACTTGTCAAGACTGGTGTGTTTGCTTTTTTCTATCGATTGCAAGAGGTTTAATGCTGATTTTTCACCCATGCGCTCGAGTTGGATGAGGTCATGTTTTTTGAGGTGAAATAAGTCCGCGGGTGTTTTAATTAAACCTTCATCAACCATTAATTCAACCAACTTATCGCCTAAACCGTCAATATCCAAGGCTTTGCGCGAGACAAAGTGGATAATTGCTTGTTTGCGTTGGGCATCGCAATACAGTCCTGCAGGACAGCGCAATACGGCTTCACCTTCGAGTTTAACTAGCTTTGTTTCACACACAGGGCAATGAGTTGGCATGTTAAATTGTTGGGAGTCTTTTGGTCTTTTTGATAACACCACTTTGACCACTTCTGGTATTACATCTCCTGCTCTGCGCACAAAAACGGTATCGCCTATGCGCACATCTTTGCGGCGGATTTCATCTTCGTTATGCAGTGTCGCGTTGGTGACAGTGACACCTCCAACCACTACGGGATGCAATCGGGCAACAGGAGTGATGCTGCCAGTACGTCCAACTTGCACATCAATGTTTTCGATTATGGTTGTGGCTTCTTCAGCAGGGAATTTATGTGCTGTTGCCCAACGCGGTGATTTGGTGACAAAACCGAGTTTTTTTTGTAAGGCTAAGTCATCTACCTTATAAACTACACCATCAATATCGTAATCAAGGGTTGGTCTTTTTTCACCAACCATTTGGTAAAATTGCATGCAGCCTTGTGCTCCGATAACAATTTGATTCAGAGGGTTAACGGCAATACCTAGAGTTTTGACCCAATCCAAGCTTTGGCTATGGGTTTTAAACTTTAAATCTTCTGAAACCACACCCAGAGAATAAGCATAAAAAGCTAAGGGTCTGCGAGCTGTTTTGCGCGGATCGAGTTGTCGCAAAGAACCTGCAGCGGCATTGCGTGGATTGGCAAAGGATTTTTCGCCTTTGATTTCGGCTTGTCGGTTATAACGCTCAAAACCACTTCGCGTCATAATAACTTCACCACGAACTTCGAGTTTGTGTGGAATATTTTCACCGCGCAACTTCAATGGTACGGCTTTAATGGTTTTGACATTGGCGGTTATGTCCTCACCTGTATTGCCATCACCTCGTGTAGCGGCTTGAAATAATTGACCTTCAAGGTAGGTGATACTCACGGCTAATCCATCAAGCTTGGGTTCGGCAGCATAGCAAATCGGCGAAACCCCCGATAATTCTGTTAGCCTCTCATCAAATTCTTTTAATTCTTGTTCTGTAAAGACATTGCCCAAGGACAACATTGGCATTTCATGTTTGATTTGTTTAAAACCATCTAAAGGTTTATCGCCAACACGTTGAGTTGGTGAATCTGGTGTAATTAAATCTGGGTGTGCTTTTTCTATTGCTAAGAGCTTTTTGTACAACTCATCGTATTGTGAGTCGCTTATAGTCGGTTCATCAAGCACATAATATTGGTAGGCATAGTCATTAAGTTGTTTTCTTATGACCTGAATTTCGGCATTAATGGACGGCATCGTGATCGAATTGTCGCATTTCTTCACGCATGGAAGCGATACGTTGACGTGTAAATAAATGGTGATTCTCATCGGTTAATTTACCGCCCAAAATATCGGCAATGCGTTCTCCCACGGGAAACATGCTGTCCCACATATCAAGCGCTGGCAGTACACCAGGTAATGTCATAATCATGACCAATCCTGTTGTGCGCATATCGGGTTGGAAAATCCCTGGTTTGAGCATATTGGCAACCATAAAGACCAATTGTTTATTGGTGCCAAAGCCGTTAAAACGGTAGTATAAATTATCGGCTCCAAATTCCAACCCCACTTGTTCGGCGGCTTTTTGAATTAAGTGCCAGTCAAATTGTTGGCCTTCTTTGGCATGTAAAAACAAGGTGACAATCTTTTCTTTTTTTCCTTGGTTTTGTGCTTCTTGCTGTTGGTGTGCTTGATGGGCTTCATCAATTGACAAGCTGCGCTTTTTACGAGGCAACTCATTGGGGCTTACTTTTGGGTACTCACCAGTTAAATTAGGTTCTGTTGAATTAAAGACATCTTCACTTTGATCTTTTTTGCGCGTGCCAAAATAATAGATTAAACCCAGTATAACGGCTCCAATTGCTAATATGATTAATCGTAATTCGGTCATAATTCAAAAAGTCTGATGATTGTTGCTATTTTATTCGTGTTTGGCTAATTCTACCAACCTTTTTTTAGCTTTTATCGTACGTTGGTGATTTTCACCAAAAGCTTGGGTTAACCTCTTTATACTTAATTCAAGCAGTGGCTTAGCTTGCTTATAACGTTTCATTTTCAAAAGGAGCTCACCATAATTACCTATCATTATTGGATAATAGATGTGTTCTTTGCCCAGTGATACATTAATATTATCAATTAATTGTGAAAATATTTTATCAGATTCTTGGTATTTAGATTGCTTCATTAACAACATTGCCAAATTGTTTTGTAAACTTATTAATCCAGGCCCAGTTGTCACGCCATCCATTTTATACTTATTTAATGTTGACCTATAGATTTTTTCAGCTTCTGCTAATTTCCCCAAATCTTCTAATAAATACGCTCTCATATTGTTAACTTCTAGTGTTCTTTTGTGTGTCAAACCCAAAGATTTTTCTAGTTTTTTAGTCAATTCTAAAGAGAAAGAATCTGCCTCTTGCAGTTTCTTTTGTTCAATAATTATTGCCAGTAGATTAGATTGAGATACCAAGGTACTTAAATGATTTTCACCTAATACTTCTTGCTTTATTTTGATAATTTTCTTAAACAATTTTTCTGCTTCAGCTAAATTACCCAATCCTCTTTCAACAGTTGCTAAGTTATTAAATAAAGTCAATGTTTTGGGGTGTTTCATTCCATAAGCTTTAATGCTTGAGTCTTTTAACTTTTCATAGATGTGTTTAGATTTTTTGAAATCTCCCATTTTATCTAAAATCATTGCTTTAGAACTTAAGGCATTATGTAGAACTTTATCATCAACATTAGGAGTATTATACAACTCGTCAAGTGTACTAGTTATGAGAGCCAAACCACTCTCTAATTTTCCGCTGGAAAATAGTGAATTTGATAGCTCCACTTGCAGAAAACTTATACGCTGTTTATCAAACTCATGTGATTTAACAAGTCTTTCTAAATACTTTATATTTTTTTCAAATTTATTTTCATAAATATTTATGCCAGATTGAAACATAACAAGGTTAAATTTATGTGTTTTTTGAAATTCTAATGATTTTATTTCTGGAATCACTTTTTTAATCTTTAACATTTGTTTTTTTACCTTATCAATCTGACCCAAACTAAAATACACACCAATAATGGTTTCTCTAATCTTAACTTCAACTTCAAACTCATTTTTCAATTCTGACTTCAAAGTGTTTTCAGCATTATCAATCACTTGTAACAAGGTTAACTTTTCACCGTATATTTTCTCAGGGTCTGCCGATGCAAATAATTCGTTTATAAATTCAATCGTTTTTTGACTGGTTTTTTCATTAGTCTGAGCAATATGTCGTGCATTTTGTTCTTTGATAGCCAGACTATCCGCTAATGCTCGTGCTTTTTGTTCTTTAAATGCAAAAGATACAGCAAAAACCAGACCCAAAATCAAACCCAAAACTGCCAAAGCGGCACCGGTAACAATGGCTTTGTGTTGCTTTGCCAAATGCTTGAGTGAATACCAGAGGCTTTGCTGTTTGACACTGATGCCTTCGCCTTTTATCCAGTTGTCTAAATCGTTTTTGAAATCTCGAGGAGATTGGTAGCGTGCCTCAGGACTTTTTTCTATAGCGTGGTGAACGATGGTGGCAAGGTTTGCATCGACTTTGTGGTTTTGAGTGGTGAGCTTTTTGGGTAAGTCTTCGATAATTTGACTAATGGCGGCAAATATCTTGCCTGCATCCACTTGATAAGGCAAAGAATCCGATAAAAGTTGGTATAAAACTACACCTAGAGAATACACATCGGCTCGCGTGTCTAAATCGTCATTACCACTGACTTGTTCGGGACTCATATAGGCTAATGTCCCTACAATTTCTCCCGTTTTGGTTAATTGTGCAAGCTGTTGTGTGCTGTTATTTGTGGCAAGTGCGATACCAAAATCAAGTAATTTAACCTCGCCTTGCTCATTAACTAGGATGTTTTCAGGCTTTATATCACGGTGGACGATACCTTTATTGTGTGCATATTGCACGGCATCTAACACCTGTTTAAATAACTCTATAATTGTTTTAAAATCTAATTGTTTATCTTTACAGTATTGATGAATAGTTTTGCCATTGACATATTCCATGACAATATAAGGCAAGTTGTCCTTTTCGATCATGCCTGTTTTATCTATATGAGCGATATTGTTGTGAGAAAGCCGTGAAAGAAGGCGGCTTTCATGAGTAAAACGATGCATTTGTTCTGCAGTCAAAAAAATCATTGGGATTTTAATGGCTACTTTTTTGTTACTATTTATTTCATTAGCAAGAAACACCTGACCACTGGCACCAGAGCCTATTTTTTTTAATAATTGATAACCTTCTATTTCTGGCAAATGCGTCTGGTACTTTTCAAACTCAGCCACCTTATCATCTGAAAACATATCTAACCAATCAAGATTTTCAGGATAGTCATGCTTAAATTTAACAATAAGAACTTCCTTTACTTGTTGGTTTTGGGCAGCACTAATATTTTGTAAGGCCTTAATGATTTCTTCTGTTTTTATCCCCATGACTTTTTTAATATTTTATTGTATCCCTTTAATTCTATCACAGCTAGAGTAATATTTGATGTGCAAAGCTATCTAATTTTTGCTTTTGTTTTTTCCACTGTGGGTTTAGTTTTAATTGTAGCTGATGAAAACCTTTTTGGTGGTTTTGATGAATAAGATGACATAATTCATGCAAAATAACATAGTCGATACAATCTATTGGTGTTTTAATCAAGTTGGTATTATAAGTGATAACTCGAGCAGAGGAACAGCTGCCCCAACGCGCCTTCATGAGTCGAACTTTTACCTCTTTAATTTTTGGAAACCCGTGAAATTGGGCAAAATACTGTGTTCTTTGTGCTAAGTCGTTCAGTGCTTGTTGTTTATACCACTTATCTAATATATTTTTGACAGAAGTATTACGACGGTAATAAATAAGTAAATTATCTTCTTGCAACTCTACACGTGAAAAGGTAGTAATTGTTAATTTTATCCTATACTGCCTTCCTCTATACCAATGTAACTCTCCCTCTTTATATATTGCAGGCTGATGCTTACATTTTTTTTCTCTTTGACTCAATTTGTCCAATAACCACCGTTTTTTGCTGGTAAGAAAATTCTTTATGTCTTTTTCTTTAGTGGCAAATGGGACACTGACTTGCAGAATTCCATCTTTTTTGATTTGCATAGACAAACTGAATTTTCTCTTTTTAGAACGAACCAATAAATAATCAATAACCTTATCCTCTAAAGTTATTGATTCTTTTGATTTGACTCGCGAGCTAGACAAGTTTTAATTGATTACAGGTGACCAAGAGGGTTCACGTATGTGTCCATTTGAGATAATAAGTTGATTTTTTGTTGTGCCATCAAGACTGGTTGATATCAAAATACCCTGGCCCTTTTTGTTTTTTGTCGCGTAAAGAACCATGTTATCATTGGGGGCAAAAGTAGGGGTTTCATCCAAAGGACCATCACTAATTAGTTGACTGGTTTCAGATTTATTGTGCCTTAAGGCAATTCTGTAGTCATTCTTGTTGCCTTGTACGTAACAAATATACTTACCATCAGAAGAATAACTTCCACCCGCATTGTAATCGCCCTCAAAGGTTAGTCGTTTGGTTGTTAAGTCAGACAATAGGACTTGATAAAGGTTTGGCTTGCCACCACGATCGGAGGTAAAAATCAGGCTTTTACCATCTGGTGCCCAGTTGGCACCTGTATCAATAGCCCAGTTTTTAGTCACTTGGGTGAGTTGTTTGGTCATTATATCCATTAAATAAATTTCAGCATTACCTGATTTGGATAAAGTTAAGGCGAGCTTTGTGCCATCTGGTGAAAACGATGGGCCACTATTAATGCCCTTGAAGTGGCTCATTAATTCACGTTTGCCTGTAGCTAAGTTTTGAATATAAATGGCTGAATTTCCTCGTTCAAAAGAAACATAGGCAATTTTATCCCCTCGTGGAGACCATTTGGGTGAAAGCAAGGGTTGTTGCGATGTCACTAGGGCTTGTGAATTCTTTCCATCTGCATCGGCAACCAGCAATTGGTATTCAACCCCTCCAGTAATTTGTGTGGCTGTGACATAGGCTATTTTTGTTGAAAAGATGCCTTTAATTCCTGTAATCTCTTCATAGATTTTGTCCGCTAAATAATGCCCTGCCGAGCGAAATTCTCCTTCTCGTACTGGCAATACCAATGACATCATTTGCTTTTGATCGGTTACTGAGAACAATTTAAGAGAAACTTCATATCGTCCTTCGCCCACTGTTTTAATCGAGCCTATGGTTAAATATTGTGCATTGAGCAAGCGCCACGTAGAGTATTTTATTACATTGGCTGCTTTGGGCTGTTCTATCAATTGTTGTTTTTCCAATGCGCTAAATTGACCCGATAAAGATAAATCATCGGCAATAACTTTTGAAATTTTGGTTAACTCTAATGCATTGTTGGCAAAGGGCAAAACGGCTATTGAAATAGCATTTTTACTGTTTTTCACAATAGTAATTTCAACTTCCGCCTGTATTGAAAAGCTTACAATAAAGCCCAGTAAGATAAATATTTTTTTCATAGTAATCCTATTAAAAGTCGTTGATTGGTATTGGGGTATTATACCGCAGGGATAATATATACGAGTTTGTTTTTAGTTAAAAGTTTCATTCTTTATTTTTTTTTAATTGCACACTTAAAAAACCCATAAGTGAGCAGAAAAAAATCAGTGCAAACATGGGCAAAGGTGTGTCGTTATGCAATAAGGATAAAACAACACCAATAAGGGCTCCAAACAGGTATTGTGAAGAACCAACAACAGCGGTTGCGGCGCCACTATTTTTAGGGAAATAATGCATATAACTGGACATATTATTGGGAGCAATTAAACCAAATGAACCAATTACAACCATCAATAACACCACTGTCAAAGGCAGACTTACTGCCTGTAAAAAAACAGATGACAATAAAAATGCAGAGGCGCAAACCTGTAAAATCAAACCCATTTTTAATATTTTAACCGGCTGCCAATAATCCAATAAATAATGATTAATACGGTTGCATACCATCATACTCAGGATGTTTAAAGCAAACAACCAAGCAAATTTTGATTCAAGAACATCAAAATATTCTATGTATAAAAATGACACTTCAGTCAAAAATGCAAACATGGATGCTGCAACAAAACTGCTGCTCAATAAAAAGGGCAAAGCTCGATTATTGTTCAGTATGTGCCAATAATTAATAAAAACTTGCCTAAATGAATGCGGCTCAAATCCCGCAACAATGCGTAACTTTTTAGTTTCAGGCACCAGTGTAACGATGACAATAATTTGAACAAAGGCATAGACGGCTAACAACACAAAAATAGCTTGCCAATTAAAGGCAAGTAACAATAGAGAACCAATAGATGGTGCAATTAATGGTGCAATCATCATAATAAGTCCAATTAATGTAAAGATTTTTGCCGCATCTTTGCCATCGTATAAATCACGCACAATTGCCGCGCAGATAACTAACCCAAAGCCACCACCAAAAGCCTGAATAAATCGCAGCACCCACAATTGTTCAACACTTTGAGCGAAGACAACCGCCAAACTTGCCACAAGAAAAACACTCATGCCAATGATTCCTATCCATTTGCGTCCGTAATTGTCGGATATTGGACCTCCAGATAACTGCCCAAGAGCAAAACCAATAAGGTAAAGAGGAATTGATAATTCAATGAGATGTATATTTACCGAGAAAAACGCAGCCATGGTTGGAATAGCTGGCAAATACGTGTCTATTGCAAAAGGGGATAGCGCAATAATTAAAGCAAGAACGGGGGCCAGTTTTTTTGCGGGATAATGTTTTTTATAAACGCTTAAATAGCGGTTGTACATTATTCCAACAATGAATAGAGTTTTGTCATGACATTATCGGCTAAAAAACTTTTAGCTACAGAACCATCAACTTTTGCAAATTTAACTTGCACAACCTTCCCTGATTGAGAACACGTTAAGGCAAAATCTCCCGAATAGTCGGTATAATATTTATCACGAGTAAAGAGCTTTTTCAGAAAGCCTGCCTTTTCACGTTCTCGTGCATCTTGGTCATCATAACTCAAAACAACTTTACATAAATCCTCGTCCGTTTCCTTAATCGTCCAATTATCCAATTCAACAGATGTCATTGCCGTCCATACTTCACTTTGGTCTTTCAAAACAGTAAGCAATGGAAAACCTTTAATGTTCTCAATTCGCAGAATCCCTTTTTCTGATTGTTTTGTTCTTATTGGCATATCAGGTGGTGCAATGTCTACGCCTTTTGCAAAAACCTCTCCCCCCTTTGCTGGAGGAATAGCCAAAGTCGAAGTGGAGTTTGGTTTATCAACACCCTCAGGAATCTTCAATTCTGGTGCAACTTCCGCCTTTAAATAAGGCTCTTGTGTTTTTACGTATTTACAACTGCTTAAAACAACAGTCATTACTGCCAATAATAGTATTTTTTTCATAAATTTGAATAATCTTTTTTAATTTTTAAAATTTCGTTTTTGGTGTTCATTTTCTTACCATCGAACCAGACTAATGGCAATCTTATACCCCTATCAATCAACCCCGCTTCATGCATTAAGTGCTTCACTGGAATTGGATTGGGTTGACATGATAACACTTTATATAAATTATCAAGACTAGAATTTAGCTTTTTTGCTGAAATTGTATCGCCTAACGCCATAAAATTACAGATTTTTACCAGCATTTGTGGTCTCACATTGCTTGCGACACTAATAACTCCCATTGCTCCTTGATCCATTGAATCAACAAAAGTGTCATCACAGCCTGACATAATAGTAAATTCACTTAAGTCAATGCTCTTAACTAACTCGGTGATTCTTCCTGCATCTGGCGAGGCTTCCTTAACTCCAATAATTCGACCGTTCAAAGCAAGCCTTTTGCAGGTTTTTGGTAACAAATCATTTTGTGTACGACTCGGAACATTATACAGTATCATCGGCAAATCAGAATTGTCCGCCACTTTGTTAAAATGTTGGTATAGCCCTTCCTGAGTTGTCCTCAAATAGTAAGGAGTCACCACCAATGTGGCTTGTGCACCTAACTCATAAGCTATTTTATTCCGAGCAATGACTTTATCCGCTGCAATACTTCCTGTTTGAGCAATGACTGCTGTATTTGTACCACTGCATTGCTCAACCGCTGCTGACAATAACTGCACAAACTCATCATCTCTCAACACGGCAGATTCTCCTGTTGTACCTGCCACAACAACCGCTTTAACTTTTGCCGCAATTTGTTTTCGCAACAGATGTTTCCATTTTTCAAGGTGAATTTCACCCTGCTTATTCATGGGTGTTACCAGAGCAGTCATGCAACCGTTTAAATCTTTTGCAGTTAAATTGGACATTGTTCTTCAAATAAGATAATGTTGGCATTCTATAATAATTCGAGTTAAGAAATGATTAAGATTGGTGAAAAAATTAAAGATTTCGATATTTTACTCACGGGTAACAAACAGGCAAAACTATCCGATTACTTGGGGAAATATCTTGTTTTATACTTTTACCCCAAAGCAAGCACACCAGGTTGCACCACCGAAAGCTGCGATTTTACCGAATTGCAGCCGCAATTTTCTGATAAAAACACGCAAATATTAGGTGTCTCAAAAGACACCCTCAAACGCCAAGAGAATTTTAAAGCCAAATACAATTTCACTTTTGATTTAATCGCTGATGAATCCCAAGAAGTGTGCAATTATTTTGGTGTTATTCAAGAAAAGAAGAATTACGGCAGAACTTATATGGGCATTGTGCGCTCAACTTTTATTATTGACCCAAAAGGTATTTTAATCAAAGAATGGCGCAACTTAAGAGTCAAAGGACATGCTCAAGAGGTGTTTGAGTTTATTGAAAATTTGAGCTAAGCCAAACTACTCTTCTTCATCCCTGCCCAAACCAGGCCCAAGCTCCCATGCATCGGCATCAACCACTTCACGGTAGGCATGCCAGCTGGCGTGCCCTACAATTGGCAATAGAAAAGCAAAACCTATAAAGAAAGTGGCAATACCTATCAAAATTAACACGACAATCAAAATCCCCCAATAAATCATCACCATTTTATTTCTTAATACCGCACTAATTGAGGTCAGAATCGCAGTAATGGCATCAACTTTTCTATCCATTAACATGGGAATAGAAAAAGCACCAAAGGTAAAAATCAGAGTCGCAAAAATCGCTCCAACGGCAGAGCCAATACTCAAAAATTTAACCCAATCCATAAATTCCATATGAGAAATAGAAGGAAAGAAGATATGCACCATACTGGCAGAACGCGCCCAGATAAGAAAAATAATCAAGAAAACAAAAGACAAAACCAATTCATCACTTAAGTTTTTCTTGCCTTCTTTCAAACAACGCAAAAACTCTGGTGTTACTCCATTTTCAAGTTGTCTGCTCATTGAATATAAGCCAATTCCTATAGCTGGACCCATAAAAAAGAATCCCGCAACCAAGGCTATTGAGAGCACGATTGAGCTAGCCGAATAAGCAACATAGGTTATGATGATGGAAATGAACATCATCACAATGCCATAAGTCAGGCTCAATTTTTTGACTTTTTTAAAGTCTGCAAAGCCTTTTTTCAACCAACGCAATGGTGCATCCATACCAACAGTTCGCACTGGAGCGACCATTGGTTTGATATACTCCTTGTCTTTTTTCTCATCTTTTTTTGTAGTACCTAAGTTCTCTGACATAAATTAACCCTCTATTTACTTCAATTCTAACAAAAAACAAAAATAATTCCAAATCATAAGTAACAAAATAAATACTTGACCGTTATCAAGTTAAACTAACAAACAGAGAAAAAACATGAAAAAAACACTTATAACTTTATTATTAATCTTTACCATCACAGCAGCCAATGCCCAATCTTTTGTCAGCCAAATCCGTCATGAACTGGGAACAAAACCAGAGGTCAATATCAATATTGGCACGTGGTTTGTTAAACTATTGATGAAAATTGCCGATGAAGATGACCCAGAGGTAAAAGCCTTGATGGATGGTCTAAAGCGCATTAAAGTGACTGTTTTTGATCTTGGAAAAACCCACAAAAACAATCGACTCAATTCAATAATTGATAATAAAATCGAACAATTATCCGTCAAAGGTTATGAACAACTCGTCAGCATAAGAGATGGCGATGAACGAGTCTATATTGTTGCTAAAGTCAAAGGTGAATTATTACAAGATGCCATGATAATAGCCTATGAAAAAGGCGATGAACTTGCTATTATCAGCCTCAAAGGCGATGTCAACCTCAAACAACTTGCGATAATATCCGATGAATACGATGTGGATGTCGAAGATGCTTTAGGTATTTAACAAAATACTCTTATAAGGGAGTCTATTCTGGACTCCTTTTAACTGAACTTTATATCAAACTCAAATTTTCCCAACTTCATACCATTTTCTTAACCACCTGTCCACAGGATAAAGAATCTTGTAAAAAGCAGGCACAACCAATAAAGCTAATATTGTCGAGCTGATTAAGCCACCGATAACCGATAATGACATGGGAGAATTCATTTCATGACCAGCACCACTTCCAAAAGCCAACGGCATCATGGCTCCCACCATGGCAAATGTTGTCATTAAAATCGGGCGCAACCTTTTTTCACCTGCATGAATAAGCGCATCATCCACCGATTCGCCTTGCTTAATCGCACGGTTGGCGAAATCCACCACTAAAATGGCATTTTTACCGACCATTCCAAGCAACAAAATAATACCTATCATAACAAATAGTGAGAAGTTATTGCCGCTTAATCCCAGTGCAGTTATAACACCAGTAAATGCCAGTGGCATGGTTATCATGATGATAATCGGTTGAATTATTGACTCATACAAAGCCGCTAAAATCAGATAAATAAGGATAACAGCGAGTCCAACCGCCATGCTAAAGGCTTGTGCTGTTTGTTGCATGCGCTCGACATCGCCATCATAAACATAGGCATAGCCTTCGGGTAATAATTCACCAATATTTTCATCCACAAATGCCACAACTGAATTCAATGGTGTGTTGACTATGTTGGCGCTAATTAATACCTTTCTTTGCCTGTCGTATCTATTGACCGAAGTGATAGAACTGCTCTTTTCAACGCTAATTAACCCATCAAGAAAAACAAATTCTCCACTTGGTGTGCGAATTTGTATTTTTTTTAAATTATCCAAATTTGCTCGGTTTGCATCGTCATAACGTAAAGTAATATCGTATTCTCTGCCCTTATCTTCAAAATTGGCAATTTTTATGTCACTCGAATAGCTCGCATTAAGTACAGCAGCAATCTGTTGAGCGGTAATGCCAACTCGTGCTGCATTTTGTCTTTTGATGCTTATATCTACCTCGGGTTGACCCAACTCGTAATCGCTATCAATATCAACCACACCACCAAAAGTGCTTAACATGTTTTCAACTTTTTTACCGATGGTGTTAAGCTTTTCGAGACTCTCTCCTGTTATAACAATCTGCAAAGGCTTATTATTGCCACCCGTATCAACATCAGGAAGTGATTCGACAGTGACTTTTAAATGCTCTAGTTTATTAAATTTCTCACGGAATTTGCCAATGATATCCTTTTGCCCAAGCTCGCGTTGTTCTATGGGTTTTAGTTTGGCATAAATAATGGCTTTATGGGTTTCCTTCGCTTTGGTGTAACCAATGGAAAAAGTGGTGTATTCCAACATGTTACCGGACTCAAGTGCCTTAATTAGTGGTGCTAATTGTTTTTTCATGGATGCTATAGTTGTTCCCACTTTGGCTTTGACTACCACGCGAAATTCGCTGTTGTCTTGTTCTGGCACAAAGTCCATACCGACATTGGTGAATATTTTACTGGATAATATTAACAAGGTAAAAGTCACCAGAACAGTGATGTATTTAAAGCGAATTAAAGGCTTGAGCAGTTTGACATACCCCTTATCCAAAGCCACAAAATATTTTTCTGTCATCTTATGAAATTTGGTTTCTTTGTGACGTAAGACTCGTGCCCCAACGGTGGGAATAAGCATAATGGCCACCAAATAGGACAAGACAATACCCGAGGCAACCGTCATCGCAAAGGCGTTGAAAAATTTACCAACGATGCCACTCATAAATGCCACAGGGATAAACACAGCCAATAACATGGCAGATATCGCCAGCAAAGAAAAGGCGATTTCGTGCACACCTTCATAAGTGGCTTTAAACGAATCCATGCCTGCTTCCATCTTTTTACTGATGTTTTCAATCACCACGATGGCATCATCAATAAAAATCCCGATGGCCAGCGTCAAACCAATCAAGGTTAATTTATTTATTAACCCTGCTAGATATTACCGCTCAATTTATGCAGCATAAGAAATTTTAGGATGCTTAAAATAAGATATCACTCTTTGCGGTTGATTTTGTATATCCGTCATGTGTTTTTGCATCTTAATTT
>Ga0256840_1000216_pt1 | contig 56197 bp, 59 predicted proteins | sample 355202metaG_FD_185969 | JGI IMG/M metagenome (GOLD analysis project Ga0256840, IMG submission 185969) | Hydrothermal vent microbial communities from Mid Atlantic Ridge, Atlantic Ocean - 355-202 | ecosystem: Environmental > Aquatic > Marine > Hydrothermal vents | place: Atlantic Ocean: Mid...
ACATGCGCTGGGTATGGAATTTAAAGACGCCAAAGATTTGTTGTACTTTGCAGGTGGTATCGCCTTCTTAGGCTTGGCACTTTATTTATCGCATGCGGCTGAAGGCAAAGGTGATCATTAAACTTAGCTACAGCTTTATCGCGTTGTTCTCTGCATTAGTGATTTTTTCTCATTCACTTTATGCAAAGGAGGCTGTTACTATCATAAAAAAATCGCAATTTACTGAGCCTCAATTTGGTAAGACCATTAACAAAGCATTTACGATTATTCCTAATTACTTGCCGAACAAAGATTGTATCTACATCAAAAACGATGACACGGTATTTTATATTTCCAAACCGTTACTTGAAAATCTACAACTCTCGCAACCTAAAAACCTCGCAAGAAAGAACGCAAGTAATAACGCAAGCGTCAACAATACAAATACCATAAAAGGCCCGATGCGCCCAGAAAAAGCGGCTGAAATTAAATATGCGGGTTTTGCAAAAGTCATTTTAGACAATCAACTCAACAGTAAAGATAAATTTGGCTGTACTAAAATAAAAGCCACACTCTCTGCAAAAACGCTTTACCTAATAAAGCGACTGTTGAATGCTGGGCAGGTTGCCGTTTTAGATAGATCGAAGAATAAATTCACCAAGAAAATTACCGTTAAATACACCGCGAAACAAAATACCTTGGGTCGTATCGCTTATATGACAGCCACCATTCCGAGTAAGTCTGTGCTGTTATTACGCTGGGAAGATTACCTTTAATAGTACTCACCCCCCCTGTTTTTGCCGTTTTGTAAGTTTAGAATCACTTTAATAACCTTTTTTGAGATTAAAAATGCCTGCCAAATCATTATTTGAACAAATTAAATCCATCAGCCAGCCACCGTCTGAAGATATTTTTGAGGCTATCCAAGCTGAAAAAGAAAACATCACACCGTTGCTACTTAAAGAGGTAGAAGCGTTTGCGAATGATCCGCATTCGGTTAAGAACCGTGGCGATGATTATATCCGCCATGTGGTTTCTTTGTTCTTGCTGGCAAATTTTCGTGAGACGAAAGCGTATCCTCACATCATCAAACTGATTTCGCGCTCAGGCGATACCGTGGTGTCTTTAACCGGCGAGGTGTTTACCGAAGCTTTAGGGCGCATCCTTGCCTCGGTTTATGATGGTGATTTAAGCCAGATTAAAAGTGTCATTGAAAACCCCAATGTAAATATCTGGGTGCGCTCTTCTGCTTTAGAAAGCTTGGTGGTGCTATGGAAAGAAGATGTGATCAAGCGCACTGAAGTTATCGATTATTTAAAAGAGTTGATGGAAGAAAAACTCGAACGCACACCCAGTTATGTTTGGGATAATGTCGGACTAATCGCTTATGATATTCATCCCAACGGCATGGAGAATTTATTACGAGTAGCAATTAACGATAAACTCATCGCGCCCTTGGTGATGGATTTAAAGTTGCTGGATGATTGCATCAAAACTGACATCACCAGCGTGCTTGCGCAAAAAGATAAAGTCATAAAAGGCTATATAGATTCACCCAAAGAAGAGCTCACATGGTGGCTCTACCCCAATGAGAATAAACAAACACTCGACAAAGGCATCGACTACGCCAACCTTGATGTGCCGATTGTTGATAAGGAAATCACCCCCGGCGAGCGATCAGCCCCGATGGGTTGGCGAGCCAATACCTTTACTCGCGCCGTTCCTAAGAATGGTCGTAATGATCCGTGTTATTGCGGGAGCATGAAGAAGTTTAAGAAGTGCTGTGGAAAATCGAGCTAGTCTAAGGTTAGGATTTCATCCATCGCATCTAATCCCGTTTGACGATGCGTAATCAACAAAATACTGGTCTCTTTTTTATAATCAAATAGCGCGTTTAAGAGATTCGTTTCTGTTTGACTATCCAAGCCTTCGCCCGGCTCATCCAAAATTAGTACTGGCGAATTTTTCAGTAATGCTCGCGCGATTGTTAAGCGCTTTAATTGTCCGCCAGAAAGTTTTAGCCCTGCTTCGCCGACCCATGTGTCGTAGCTCTCTGGAAGAGATACTATAAAATCGTGAATTTGCGCCACACGACAAACCTGCTCGACCTCGGCATCGGATGCGTCTCGTTTTGCTAAGAGTAAATTACTTTTTATGGTGCTGTTAAAAAAGTGACTTTGCTGGGTTACTACAGAAAAATATTGGCGAATATCTTCACCTTTGTATTGTGATAGCTCATGTCCGCCGTAGGTGATTGACCCTGATGTTGGCTCCCAGAATCGCAGTAGCAAATTTACGATACTACTTTTCCCGATGCCACTGCTGCCGACGATGCCTAGACGTTTTCCTTGCGGGAGTGAAAAACTCAAATCATTAAATACATCGTCTGTGCTGTTATTCTCGTTTTGGTCATAGCTGAAACTTACGCTGTTAAAAACTATATCGTTATTGTTAGGGGTTGGAGAATCCGTTTTGGGTTCTTCGACTTGTGGTTTTGCATCGACAAGTGTGAATATGCGGCGCGCTGCCGCTAGCGTTTCTGGCAAGGTTTGAAAAGCTAACGGTAGTGCTCCCACTGCTTCAAAACTTGCCAGTGTAAATAAGGTTAACATTACTAAATTTGGTGACGATAACAGCTCTTGCGTCCCTGCATTTATTAGCCCCGATTTTGTTAGCAACGGTATTGCGATCACCACAACGCCTAACATGGCAATATTAGTGCATAAGCTCAAAATGGATTGCGATAGTGCAAAGTGACTTGCCAATTTACTTTGCTGAGTTAATAGCTGTTTACTGAGTTTATCGACTTTTTCTATTTGCTGAGGCGCCGCACCATAAATTAATAATTCGCCCATGCCTTGTACGCTGTCAATCACTTGGGTGCGAAGCTCACTGGATAGCTCAACTTTCTTTTTAGCAGGTTTTGCGCTAAATTTATTAACCCATAACGGTGTGATAACGCCAGCGATAATAAACATCAACAATACAAAAATCGCCAGCAGATTATCATAACGTGATAAGAACCAAATAAATAAACCACAGGCAATAATGGCAACCGTGACAGGAACAATAATGCGGATATAAACATTTTCTAGCGTGTCAATATCAGCGCGGATTCTGCTTAATAAATCACCACTGTGATAGCGTTGCAATACAGCGGGTGCCAACGGTTCTAAATGCAGATAAAACCAATGACGTAGCTCTGCGATCACCCGAAATGTGGCTTCGTGTGTGATGACTCGTTCAGCGTAACGGCTTGCTGTACGCGCAATGGCTAAGCCACGAATGCCTGCCGCTGGGCTAAAATAATCAATCGATGCAGCTGTAAGTCCCGCTATTGCCATAGAGGTAATAAACCAGCCTGACAATGCCATTAAGGTGACGTTGGATAAAACGGTTATGAGTGCCAGTAGAATACCCAGTGACATCCAGCCCCAATAAGGTTTGAATAACCGCCAAAGTCGTAAGAAAACAGCGGTGTCACTTTGTTGATTTTTTGTGGTTTCTGTATTTGTTCCTATAGATTCACTCATGCGGGACTTTCCATGCCTTCAAAAATAGCTAGCATTTTTTTATAATTTGTACCGTTCTCTTGAGGTGAGTTTTTAGATGATAGTAATTGTTGATGCGTGCCCACTTCAACCACCCTACCTTTGTCCATAACAACAATTTTATCCGCATCTTTAATGGTGTTAAGTCGATGCGCGATGGTAATAACAGTCTTACCTTTTGATAAGCGTTTGATGCTTTGTTGGATTAGTTCTTCACTGGTTTTATCAAGGTTTGCCGTTGCCTCATCTAAAATTAATAATGGCGCATCTTTCAGAAAAGCGCGCGCTAAGGCAATGCGTTGAATTTGCCCGCCAGATAAACCTTCACCTTTTTCGCCTATCATCGTGTCATAACCATCAGTAAATGATTCGATAAATTCTGCCGCGTTTGCCAGTTCTGCGGCTTGTTTTATGTCAGTATCCACAGCACTCGTTGCGCCTAAACGGATATTGTCGGCAATTGTTCCGTGAAATAAATAGGGTCGCTGTGGAACCCATGCGATGTACTTGCGCCAGTTTTCTATGCCGAGTGAATTTAAATTCACCCCATCTACCTGTATTTCACCCTTGTTTGCGCCTGTATTGTTAACACTAGAATTTTTATCATCATTAAGCTGAATAAAACCCAACAATAAATTTGCCACGGTACTTTTTCCTGCTCCGCTTTCACCAATCAGTGCTATTCGTTTCCCTGCTTTTATTTCTAAGGAGAAACCATCAAGCGCTTGCCTTCCTTCTTCATACGAAAAGAACACATGATTAAAAGAAATAGCTGGCACTTGGCTTTCCCGTACAAAATGACCAAAAAAGGGGGGGGTGGGCTTTGTATCTGTTGTTATTTGTGTTTGCGACTTGGATTCCTCCAAAGAAGATACCGCAGGCGTTTCCAAGATTTCTACCATCTGTTCTGCCGCACCAATCGCCTCCATGCGAGCATGATAATGTGTACCCATGTTGCGCAGTGGCAAATAGAATTCGGGGGCAAGTAGCAGTACGAAGAACCCTAATAAAAAATCCATCTCACCGTAGTACAAACGAAAACCAATTAACACGGCGACCATGGCAATGCTCACGGTGGCTAAGAACTCCAGCACCAACGAAGACAAAAAGGCGACACGTAAAACAGACATGGTGCTACGACGGTAATCATCTGATATTCGTGCAATCAGATCTGCTTCTCGTTTTGAGGTATTGAATATTTTCAAGGTGGTTAAGCCTTGAATCATATCCAGAAAATGTGCGCTCATTCGCGCTAGCTTGCGCCATTGTTTTTTATTAAGGCTTTCGGTGCCTTTGCCAATTAATATCATAAAGAAAGGAATTAATGGCGCAGTCACCAGCATCACAGTTGCTGAAATCCAATCAATAGGAAATACAAAAACCAAAATGGATAACGGCACTAAAACGATTAAAGACATCGCGGGAATATAACGAGCGTAATAGTTTTCGAGTGCTTCGATGCCATCAACTAGCGTGTTGACTCTTTCGCCACTTCCTTCATTACCCAGTGTAATTGGACCAGCATTTAATAAGTGCCGATGTAATTTATCGCGTAATTGTTGTTTGATTTTTGCAGAAGCATGAAACGCCGCTTTTTCAGATGCCCAAGCTAAAAAGGCACGTACAAAGAAAACTGCCAGTAACATCCATAACCAGCTTTGTACTTCATGGAGTGTTTGTTTTTCGAAGATTACACCATTTATGGCACTGGCTAAAAACCAAGCTTGAGCGATTAATAAAAAGCCTGAAAATAAACCAAGCCCGACAGAAACTTGTAACCAGCCTGAGGTAAAGGATTTTTGAGCATTTAAAAAACGTTTAGTGAGTGCATCAGTGGGCATATAAAACCATCATAAAAAAAGCGTAGAACGGTTGCCGTTTTACGCTTTTTTATTCAACAATAAACTATGAAAAACAGTTAATCATCTTCTTTTTCATCGTCATCTAAACCATTAAGTTCTAACCACATCGCGTTGATGATCGCCATGGAGCAAGCCAACAATACGCCTAATAACCAAGCAAAATACCACATAAACTACTCCTAATTCTAATTCTGACCTAATAAAGGTTATGACTGTTTTCTTCAATCGACTCAACTGTATGAGGCCCCCACATTTTCTTATAACACCAGCTTGTGTAAATAATAATAATGGGAACAAAAACAATAGCTGCAAAAAATGACACCGTTAAGGTTAACTCCGAGCCGACCGCATCCCAAGCGGTAAAACTATGATTTGGGTTTAATGATGACGGCATAATGAATGGGAATAAAGAAAACCCTGCCGTTAAAATAATTCCAATAATACTCAAGGATGAACCCCAAAATGCGGTAGCTGCTCTGCCTGCTTTAGATAAAATTAAAGCTGCTGCTGCCCCTACAAAACCAAGAATGGGCGCTATTAACATGAGTGGATATTTTGAGTAATTATCAGTCCAACCACCGGCAACGACTTCTACGGTTTTTAATGTTGGGTTGGCAACGCCACCCGCTTCTCCGCCTGTCACTATGCGCATTCCCTCAATCCCAAAGGTTATCCAGATTCCTAATCCTGCAAATAGCATTAACACAACGGTAGCTGAGCCATCTACAACCCTTTGTGAACGCTTATATACTTCAGCATCAGAACGCACCATCAAATAGGTAGCACCTTGCATTAGAAACATTGCAATGGCTAATAAGCCAGAGAGAATAGCAAAGGGATGCAGTAAATCTAGAAAGCCACCATCCCAAGTAGAGCGCATATATTCATCAAACTTAAATGGTAACCCTAAAAATAGATTACCCATAGCAACACCAAATATTAACGGCGGTACAAAACCTGTAGTTACTAATACCCAGTCCCAAGCGTTACGCCATTTCGAGCCTTCTAGTTTTGAGCGGTAATCAAATGCAGGCGGACGACCAATCAAGGCGAATAACAAAATCATCATCGCCAAATACATGCCAGAAAAAGCCGTGGCATAAACATTTGGCCATGCGGCAAACAATGCACCAGCGGCAAGCACTAACCACACTTGATTACCATCCCAGTGTGGTGCTACCGCATTGATTGCAACGCGGCGTTCCGCATCGGTTCGACCCACAAAGCGCAACATCATTGCGATACCTAAATCAAAACCTACTGTGACCGCAAAGCCAATCCAAAGAATACCGATGATTGCCCACCAGAGAAACTTTAATGACGCATAATCTAAAAATTCCATGTGCTCAGCTCCTTATATCAATTCTTGGTGATTAGTATCGGGTTTTGACTTAGCTTGTCCTGCTCTATGTGCATTTTGTTCGCCTTTCTCAAAGTGGTAACGTCCTGTATGTAACGAGCTAGGACCAATACGGACAAACTTTTGCATCAGGTAAACTTCTATAATTAGTAATACAGTATAGAGAGCAATAAAAGCAATTAAGCTATATAAGACATCATTATATTCGAGATTGGAGGATGCCATCGCTGTCGGTAATACGCCTCCTACCGCCCACGGTTGTCGACCAAATTCTGCAACAAACCAGCCCGCTTCAATGGCAATCCACGGTAGCGGTAAACTGAGAAAGCAAATCCACAAGAACCAGCGCTTTTTAAAGACTGTGCGCCTTGATGTAAAGAGAAAAGCAAGAACAAAGACACCTAACATCGCTACCCCAGCGGCAACCATAATACGGAATGAGAAAAACAGCGGTGCAACTCTAGGAATACTGTTCTTAGCGGCGAGTTTAATTTGTTCTTCGGTTGCATCGACAACATTAGGTGTGTAGCGCTTTAGTAACAAGCCATAACCAAAGTCATCTCGCATTGAATCGAAGCTTTCTATATCAACATCGGATGCCGTTTTCTTGCGTATTTTTTCAAATAAAGCATAAGCGAGCATTCCATTACGAATACGTTTTTCGTTATCATCAATGATATCTTTAAGCCCTTTAACTTCTTCGGTTAAAGAACGTGTTGCAATGATGCCTAGAGCATAGGGAATTTTTACTGCGTAATCATTTTTTTGTGCTTCTTGGTCAGGAATTGCAAAAACGGTGAATGCAGCAGGTGCTTCTTCGGTATGCCATTCAGCCTCAATCGCTGCTAATTTGTATTTTTGAACATCGCCTGCCTCATAACCACTTTCATCACCTAGTAAAATAACCGAGAAAATACCCGCTGTTCCAAAGGCAGCAGCGATAGCAAAAGAACGTTTAGCAAAGCCTGTATCTCGCCCTTTTAATAAATACCATGCACTAATACTAAGCACGAACATTGACCCAGCCACATAACCTGCCGCGACCGTATGAATGAATTTAACTTGCGCTACAGGGTTAAACAGAATCTCACTGAAGCTGGTTAGTTCCATCCGCATGGTTTCGATATTTAATTTGGCTCCTACGGGGTTTTGCATCCAACCGTTGGCGATTAAAATCCAAAGTGCTGACAAGTTGGTGCCGATTGCCATAAGCCAAGTGACGGATAAATGTTCAATTTTTGACATTCTATCCCAGCCAAATACAAACATACCCACAAACGTCGCTTCTAAGAAAAACGCCATCAAGCCTTCAATTGCCAACGGTGCACCAAAAATATCGCCCACGTAATGTGAGTAATAAGACCAGTTAGTGCCGAAGGAGAATTCCATCGTTAAGCCTGTAGCAACACCGATAGCAAAGTTAATGAGGAAAAGCTTTCCCCAAAACTTAGTCATATCTTTATAGACTTTCTTACCTGTCATCACATAGACAGATTCCATGATTGCGATGAGAAAAGTCATACCGATAGTTAACGGCACGAATAAAAAGTGGTACAGCGCAACCGTTGCAAACTGCAAACGGGATATATCAACAACTTCTTCTGTAGGGATCATGGATTCACCTTGTTTATGATTTTCGTAAATATCATTTTATTTATCACTCTCTTCTTTCTTCCTTTTTGCATCATCACAATCAATTTCTGGGTAGGGATAACGAACATGACCGTAACGTACCACTAATACTGCAAGCGTGAGAATGATAATTGTCAAACTGGTTTCCAGTAATCTCCACTGTTCAAACGATTTTGAATCTAAAATAATATATCGAGCCAAGGCAACAATAGCGATGTATATTGGAAAACGTATAGGTAACTTATGCTGTTCATAATAGATTTGAATCATTGCTAACACTTCGAGATAGATAAACAATAACAATAAGTCTTTGAGTTCGACTTTTCCTTGCTCAAACATTACGATGATTTCTTGCCCGACAGCGATCAGTGTTGCAATCAGGATAATGACTAAGCCAGCTTGCTCTATATAGTGAAGCAAGCGAAATACGGTTTTCTTTTGACTCATAACAATCTCTACTTTGAAAGTTTTAATTCTTTGGTTGAAGAATTAAGGGTTAAAGAATTAGATCATTCACCATAACGCTCTTGATAATCTTCCATTGACGCTTTGACTACTTTTAATGCATGTTCACGATTATACGGCTCACCTATTTGTACAGAACATTCTTTACCCGGCACCATTTTATAAGTATTAAAATAATGATCTAAACGCTCAATAAGCACATGAGGTATATCATCAAGCTCACGCGCTTCTCCCCAAATATTGTCTGTCGCTAAAACAGCAATAATTTTATCGTCTGCCTCCCCGTCATCAATCATCGGCAAACCACCAAGAACTCTGGCGTGTAATAATATATCGGCACGGGTAATTGGGCGTTCTGAAAATACACAAATATCGAGAGGATCTTTATCCCCTTTTAGCCCTTCTTGATCCATTAGGCTTGCAGTGCGTTTCCCACAATAGGTACGAGGAATAAAACCGTAAAGAGAAGGTTGTAAAGAAGATGCACGTTGAGGTCTATCCACCATTAAGTAGCCTGTTTTCTTATCCGTTTCATATTTTACAGGGTCGTAAGGCGTAATCTCAATATAAGCATTAACAATATCGGGGGCATCTTCTCCTGCATCAAGTCCATGCCAAGGGTGTGGTCGCCAACGGTAAAACGCATCTGGAAAGGGCATTCTGACTCCTCAAAAATTAATAAACTGATAAAATAATCCTGCTAATATACATAAAATCGAAAACAATTATTACACTTTTATTTAAAAACGTAATACTATATTACATTATTGACTTATCTGAGCTGATATTGAAAGCGAATCCACTTCCAAAAGCCCCTAAACAACATGCTGAATGTATCCGTATTCGTGGCATTGTGCAAGGTGTGGGTTTTCGCCCAGCAGTGTGGAAAATTGCTACACAGTTCCAACTTTCTGGTTCAGTCAGTAATGATGGCGATGGTGTATTGATAGCAGTAGAAGGAAAATCACTTTCCATCAATGCATTTATTGATGCGCTCAATAATGACAAGCCTGCTCTGTCTCGCATTGATAGCATCGAGCGTGAACGCACTGACTTCCCTGATGACCCAGCGTTAAACTTTGAAATCATCGAATCGACCCACTCTACTGCCAACACTGGGATAACCGCAGATGCAGCAACTTGTGATGAGTGCCTTGCAGAAATTTTGGATGATACTTTAAATAAGAACAGCAACAGTCAGAACCGTCGCCAAGGTTACCCTTTTACCAACTGTACCCACTGCGGACCGAGATTAAGTATTATCAAAGGTATTCCTTATGATCGCGCTCAAACCAGTATGGACGAGTTTGAGATGTGTCCTGCTTGTTTAAGCGAATACAATTCACCTTATGATCGCCGTTTTCATGCGCAACCTAATGCTTGCCCTAATTGTGGCCCTGAAGTATGGCTGGAAGACAGGGGTGGAAAGTTAGTTTCCAGTGTTAATAAGAACCAACGTTACAAAGATCCCATTAATGATATGCCTATTATTCAGGCAGCCCTCTGTATTCGTGAGAAAAACATTGTTGCCATTAAAGGCATTGGAGGCATTCATTTAGCCGTTTGTGCTTGTGATGATGGCTTTAACAACAATGGCTCCGCAAATGGAGAAAGTGGAATAAGCGCAGTCCAAAAGCTACGCTTAAAAAAGCAGCGCCCCAACAAACCCTTTGCCATCATGGCAAAGAACGTGACAATGATTGAGCAGTATTGTTATGTAAATGATGAAGAGCGCGCTCTACTTACCAGTCCCGCCGCACCGATTGTTTTATTAAAAAAACGAGAGGTAAGCGGTACGGAACGAAAAACATCACAGTTATCTAATGATGTAGCACCTGGGCAAAAAACATTAGGCATGATGCTTCCCTATAGTCCGTTACATCATTTATTACTGAATGTATTGAACAAGCCTATTGTCTTGACATCAGCCAATGCCAGTAACGAACCCCAATGCATTGATAACGATCATGCTCGTGAGATCTTAAGCCATATTGCAGATTACTTTTTACTGCATAATCGTGACATTGAAAATCGTGTGGATGATTCTGTGGTACGCATGATGGCTGGAAAGCCACAATTTTACCGTCGCGCTCGTGGTTATGCGCCTGAATCTTTGCCCTTGCCTGAAGGGTTTGAAAGCACGCCACAAATACTCGCAATGGGCGGCGAATTAAAAAATACATTTTGTCTCATCAAAAATGGTCAGGCAGTTTTATCACAACACATGGGCGACCTAGAAAATTATAAAACCTATGAAGACTACCGTCACAATCTAGCTCTGTACGAAAATCTATTCCAGCATCAAGCTGAACATATCGCAATTGATATGCACCCTGAATATATCTCTAACAAAGCAGGTCACGAACTAGCTAACGAAAGAGGAATTAAATTACACAAAATTCAACACCATCATGCACATATCGCCGCTTGCCTTGCGGATAATCAATACCCATTGAATGGTGAACCCGTATTAGGAATTGCATTGGATGGTCTAGGGTATGGATCTGACGGCTCCTTATCTGCTGATGGCTCCTTATTTGCTGACGGCTCTTTATGGGGTGGCGAGTTTTTGCTAGCTGATTATCAGCAAAGCAAGCGTCTCGCACACTTTAAACCTGTCGCTTTGTTGGGTGGTGCGGTTGCTATGAAGCAACCTTGGCGTAACACCTATGCACATTTACAGACCTGTTTAAGCCCTATCAACAGCAATGAGAATGGTTGGGATTGGATAGTTCAAAACCATGCAGAATTGGAATTGGTTAAAACCTTATCGAAAAAACCTCTAGCTACTTTTGATGCTATGTTAGAAAAAGGAATGAGCTGTCCCAAAGCCTCATCAGCAGGTCGATTATTTGATGCGGTGGCAGCTGCGATAGGGCTCTGCCCTGAAGAAATCCGATATGAAGGACAGGCAGCAATTGAATTAGAAAATTGCATTGATGAGCAAGCTTGGAAAAAGGCAAATAACTCGGCTTATGAATTTGATTTAAGCGCCAAGCAATTAGACCCTACTCCGATGTGGAAGGCTTTATTGCAAGACTTGTCAGATTCAATTCCTTCATCTTTGATTTCAGCACGATTTCATAAAGGTTTATCGAATGCCATACAAACTTTAGGCATACAACTAGCAAAAGAAAATATCATTAATACCATCGCTCTATCAGGTGGTGTTTTTCAAAACAAAACCTTATTTGAAGATGTAAAACAAGGCCTAGAACTGCAAGACTTTACTGTCTTAGTGCACCGCAATGTGCCCGCCAATGATGGTGGTTTAGCTTTAGGGCAAGCAGTTATAACAGCCGCGAGAATCATAGATTGATCACAGCTTGCGACATTTAAAGGAGAAAACATGAACGATGAAATCCAAACTATATTAAGCAACTACCATTCCGATCGAACACGCTTAATGGATATGCTATGGGATGTGCAGTTGCAACAAGGTTATATTTCCGATGAAGCAGTCTCTTCGTTGGCAAAAGATCTAAAAATTTCAAATGATGATGTGCGCGAAACCCTAACATTTTACCACTTTTTTCACGACAAGCCTTTTGGAAAGCATAAGGTTTACCTATGCGATACAACCATCGCCAAAATGAGCGGTTACGACGAGGTACGCGATGCGCTTAGCAATGAGATCGGCACAGCGTTTAACAGTGTCGATGAAACAAGTACTTTTGGTTTGGGGGATGCAAACTGCATTGGATTAAGTGATCAAGAACCAGCCATGATGGTAGACAATGTTGTTTTCACAAAATTAACACCAAACAAGGTAAAAGATATTATTAGTGACTTAAAGTCAGGTAAAACAGCAGAAAATATCGCCAACCCTAAAAATATCAACAGTAAAGAACTCGCTTATGTCGAAAATATGGTTGATGCCAATATAAAAACTGAAAGCCAAGTTTTGTTTAAAGCCAATCGTGACTATAAATCAATTTTGCAAACATGTTTAGACAAGCATATCCCTGAAGAAGTTATTGAGGAAATCACTCTAGCTAACCTTCGTGGGCGTGGTGGTGCAGGCTTCCCAACAGGAATGAAATGGAAGTTCGGCCGAGAAGCCGAAGGGGCTGAAAAATATATCATCTGTAATGCCGATGAGGGAGAACCTGGCACTTTTAAAGATCGCGTTCTACTTTCTCACTCACCTAAAGATGTATTACTTGGGATGATTGCAGCCGCCTACGCCGTTGGTTCTCGTCATGGAATAATCTATTTACGTGCAGAATACTGGTATCTCAAAGACTTTTTGCAGCAACAAATCCAAGATTTTCGTGATGAAGGCCTACTTGGGAAGAACATTCTCGGTTCAAAACTAGAGTTTGATATACGCATTCAAATGGGCGCGGGTGCTTATGTCTGTGGTGATGAAACAGCATTGATTGAATCCTGTGAAGGCAAACGAGGTACTCCCAGAGTTAAACCTCCTTATCCGATCAATCAGGGTTATCTAGGAATGCCCACCAGTGTAAATAATGTTGAGACGCTTGCAGCTGCCAGTTATATCATCGAAAAAGGCGGTGATTGGTATGAAGAAATGGGAACCGATGACTCCACAGGAACACGCTTATTAAGTGTTTCAGGTGACTGTGAAAACCCTGGAATTTATGAAATAGAATGGGGCACAACACTCAATGAAGTTTTAGAAATGATAGGTGCAAAAGATGCCAAAGCAGTACAAATAAGTGGTCCTGCTGGTGATACTCTATCCGTTAAACTTGATGGTGAACGCGAATTTTGTTACAGCGATTTGTCCTGTAACGGTTCATTAATGGTGTTTAATCAATCACGCGACCTACTCAATGTAGTCAGAGACTTTGAAAAATTCTTTGTAGAGGAGTCCTGTGGGATTTGCGTACCTTGTCGTGCTGGTGGCGTTGACTTATTACATAAGATGGAACGCTTTATTGATGGTCGTGGCTGTCAGCAAGATATAGAAGAAATCACCACGTGGAGTAAATTACTCAAAGGCACAAGTCGCTGTGGCTTAGGTACTGCAGCACCAAACCCGATTTTAGCAACACTTGAAAAATTCCCAGAAATTTACCAAGAAAAGCTAGTTGAACAAAAAGGCCCATTATTACCTTCTTTTGATATGGATGACGCATTAAGTGCGCATGAACTAGCCTATAAAAAACTCACACAGGAGGAAGCATAATGAGCATTAAAGTAACCATTGATGGAAAAGAAGTGAGTGCAAGAGATGGTGATAATATCATTGATGTTGCTGCTGAAAATGGCGTTTATATTCCCTCCCTTTGTTACGTTAAAGGTAAACCTTGCTTAGGCACCTGTCGTACTTGCTCAGTTAAAGTGAATGGCAATGTCATGGCCGCCTGCACCATCCCCGTAGCAGAAGGCATGGAAATTGAGGTTAATGAACCCGAAGTAACCGACATGCGAAAAGCATTGGTAGAACTGCTCTTCTCAGAAGGCAATCATAACTGTCCAAGTTGTGAGAAAAGTGGTCGCTGTGAGTTACAAGCAACAGGCTATGAAGTCGATATGATGGTTTCTCGCTTCCCCTATCGATTTACGCCTCGTGTGGTAGATCACAGTTCTAAAACCATTTTCTTACAAAGAGATCGATGTATCTTCTGCCAACGTTGCGTTGATATGATTCGCGATGAAAAGACTGGTGAAAAAATATTCAGTATTAAAGGTCGAGGCACGCATGCACGTATAGAGATAGATACCGATCTCGCCAATGAAATGTCACCTCAGCAAGTACGAGAAGCATCTGACCTTTGCCCCGTCGGTTGTATCATAGACTCAACCCAAGGTTATGATGACCCCATAGGTAAACGTAAATTTGAAGTTAAAACTATTAGAGATCGCGCTTTAGAGAGGACACACCGATGAGCCACGCACACAAGAAGGATGAAATATTATCTCATGACTTACCTGCAACACCGCTAGACCCAAAAACACAGGCAATACGTGACGCTAAAATACAAGTGGCTATGATTGGTTTTTGTGGTTGCTGGGGTTGCACCTTATCTTTTTTAGATATGGATGAAGGTCTGTTAGAGTTATTAGAAAAGGTCAATATTACCCGATCCTCAATGACAGATACTAAGCGAATACCAGGTCGAATGGCTTTAGGTTTTATCGAAGGTGGAATTGCTAATAGCGAAAATATCGAAGTTTTAGAAGAATATCGTGAAAATTGTGATGTTTTAATCTCTGTTGGAGCATGTGCTGTATGGGGCGGAGTTCCTGCTATGCGTAATGTAGTGCCCTTGGAAGAGTGTTTTCGAGAAGCCTATATTGATTCACCAACCGCCGTACCAAGCGCTAAGAAAGTTATTCCTTTTCACGAAGACCTTCCTATTATCACAACCACGGTAAAACCTCTGCATGAAGTCGTCAAAATTGATTACTTTATCCCTGGTTGCCCACCTGATGGTGGCGCTATTCTTAAAGTACTTGATGATCTCGTCAATGGACGAGGATTCGACCTACCATCATCAATGAACCGTTATGATTAACGGAGGAGTTTAAAATGAGTAAGAAATTAGTAATTGATCCCGTCACGCGGATTGAAGGTCACGGTAAAGTGACTATACAACTTGATGATAACAATCAAGTTGTTGATGCCAAGCTCCACGTTGTTGAATTTCGTGGTTTTGAAAAATTTATCCAAGGGCATCCCTACTGGGAAGCACCTATGTTACTACAAAGAATATGCGGCATCTGCTTTGTGAGCCATCATTTATGTGGCGCTAAAGCACTGGATGATATGGTTGGCGTCGGCTACAGCACAGGCACGAAAATGTTGCCTACACCTGAAAAAATGCGTCGTCTTGGTCATTATGCCCAACAGTTACAATCACATGTCACTGCCTACTTTTATCTAATTGTTCCTGAAATGCTGTTTGGTATGGATGCTCCCCCTGAGCAACGGAATGTATTAGGTTTAGTTGAAGCTGATCCAGACTTAGTTAAACGTGTTGTCGCCCTAAGAAAATGGGGGCAGGAAACCATCAAAGCCGTTCTCGGTAAACGTATGCATGGCATCAGCTCTGTACCTGGCGGGGTTAACCAAAACCTTAGCATTGAAGCCAGAGATCGCTTATTAAACGGTGAAGATGGGTTGATATCCATTGATGAAGTCATCGAGTTCGCACAAGATGGTTTAAATCTATTTTACGACTTTCATGAGAAAAACCGTGAGCAGGTCGATACCTTTGCAGATGTTCCCGCACTTAATATGTGTTTAGTCGATGATGATGGCAATGTTGATTATTACCACGGAAAAATGCGTATCGTTGATAAAAACAAAGAAATTGTAACTGAACTGAATTACCACGATTATTTAGACCACTTTTCAGAAGCAACAGAAGAATGGAGCTATATGAAGTTTCCTTTCCTCAAAGACCTAGGGCGTGAAAAAGGTTCTGTACGTGTTGGCCCACTAGCTCGTGTCAATGTTACAAAAACCTATGCGGATGATACGCCACTTGCAAAAGCGGCGTTAGAACGCTTTCACGATTACACCAAAGGCAAGGCCAATGACATGACCTTGCACACCAACTGGGCACGAGCAATAGAAATATTACACTCGGCTGAGCAAATTAAAGTCTTACTGAGTGACCCTGACTTACAAAAAGACCAACTTGTCATCACTCCACCGGAAGGAGCATGGACAGGTGAAGGCGTTGGTGTCGTTGAGGCGCCGCGTGGTACATTGTTACACCACTACCGAGCCAATGAAGAAGGCAACATCACTTTTGCCAACCTAGTTGTTGCAACTACGCAAAACAATACCGTAATGAACCGTTCAGTACGCTCTGTTGCAGAAGACTACCTAGGTGGTAATGCAGAAATCACCGAAGGCATGATGAACGCGATTGAAGTCAGCATACGCGCCTATGACCCGTGCTTAAGCTGTGCAACTCATGCCGCAGGTCAAATGCCTTTGATTGTTTCTGTTTTAGATTCTAAAGGCGAGCTAGTCAATGAATTTGTCCGCTGATAAAGCTTTCAGTCATATTACTGCCATACTTGCCGACTACAATAATGCTGATAGCTTAATTTATGGTATTGGCAATATTGGCAGACAAGACGATGGTTTAGGCTGGGCATTTATAGATTGGCTAGAACAGGAGTCCATCTGCCCTAAGGCAGAACTCATGCGGCATTATCAATTACATCTTGAAGATGCCGATATGATTAGCTACAAGAAAAAAGTACTCTTTGTTGATGCCAGCAAGGTGCCAACTTTAGACACGTTTCAGCTTGAAAATGTAAAGCCGAAAATGGACTTTAGTTTTACCTCACATGCTATTTCGGTCGAGGCCATATTGGCAACTTGTCAAACTTGTTTTGATAACACCCCAGATGTTCAATTTTTAACCATAAAAGGTTATGAATGGGAGCTTCAGCAAGGTTTAACAAACAAGGCTAAACTAAACCTGAATCAAGCAACCGCATATTTTAAAACGAATATAAACTATAAATTATCAGGAGTTAATCATGAATAAACCCGATATAGACAAAATACACGAGCTCATCTTAGAGGCTCCAATAGGAAAATATATAGGTGACAGAGGCGCAAGAATTTTTGCAGAACATGCCTGCTGTGTTAATGAATTAAAAGATGGTGACTTCCTTTTCAAAAAAGGTGAAACAACAACCAGCTTTTATATTGTTGCAGAAGGGCGTTTGGCGCTAGTTAAAAACAAAAAGAAGAAAAAAGAAGAAAAGCCACGTATTCTACATCTTTTAGATGAAGGCGACCTTGTAGGAGAACTCAGTTTTATTGATGATACCAAGCATGCATCAACCGTTATTGCTATTGGTGACGCAAGAGTCTTACAATTTAAAGCCGAAGATATCAGACCCTTAATTTTAAAAGAACCACAAGTCATGTTTGATTTTATGAGAGCTGTTGTGAAACGCGTTCATCATACGGTGACATCAATTAGCCAGCAACAACTTGCTTTGTCTGATTATATTGCTACCGCTGGCAAAGGAAGGTTGTAATTGATTTAAGCAATTACAACCTTCCTTTCCTTAAATAACAGAGAAAAGCATCATGATTAAAAAATATACTTTACTATTCAGTGTACTATTAAGCACACAAGTAAGTGCCCACACTGGACAACATTCAGAATTGGCTTTTGAAAATATCCTACAACACGCCCTATCAAGCCCTTTCCACACAGGCATCGGATTAGCAGTTGTTGCTGGAGTTTCATTCTTGCTTATCAAAAAATACGGATAATTACAAAATGTGTCTAGGAATACCCGGTCAAATTATAGAGATTACCAATGCCGACAAGCTCACTGCCAAGGTTGATGTATCTGGCATTAAACGTGAAATCAATATCGCCTGCATTATTGATGATGAGCACCCTCCTGAAAGATGTGTTGGTGACTGGGTACTGGTGCATGTTGGTTTTGCGATGAGCCGTATTGATGAAGATGAAGCCGAACGCACACTGAAAATATTGGAGGAGCTTGGCGAGGTTCAGGAAGAACTTAGTGCCATGCAGAACAGTGCGTAATATGTATTATCCGCACAAATCATCGAAAAACAGGGGGGGTGTGCTTTTATTAGCCCTATTAGGCACTTTCAATGTCTGATAATAACAATAAACAGCACCTTACGGATCTTTATCCCTTCCTGCACAATAAGGAAAAAGACCCAGAGCAAGATGAAGCAGGCTTATTGGAATCTATCAAACAAAAATCCAATGAAAGCATTGATGCTAAACGTGAATTCTTTGATAATAATGCCAAAGCGCTCTTAGAAGCCGCGCGCGCTATCGCCACAGTTTATCAAAACGGTGGGCGCATGTATGCGGTTGGCAACGGCGGTTCTAGCTGTGATGCGGCGCACTTCTGTGTTGAGTTTCAACATCCTGTGACAGCAGGTCGCCCTGCATTGCCTGCGATGAATTTATTAGCTGATACTGCTATGAATTCTGCGGTCGCTAATGATGTGGGTTTTAAACATATTTTTGTACGCCAGTTAGATGCACATGCACGTGAAGGCGATGGCTTTATTGGCTTCTCAACCAGTGGTTGTTCAGAGAATTTAATGTCCGCCTATCAAAAAGCAAAAGAAATGAATCTTGTTACATTAGGTATGGCAGGTGCTGATGGGGGCGACATGAAAAGCAGCGGTCTGGTTGATCATTGCTTGGTCGTAAAAACAGATTCAATCCACCGCACACAGGAAGTTCATGTCGCTTGTTATCACATTATTTGGGATTTAGTGCATACCTTGTTGGCTGATAGCCGTGGAAAAATAGGAGAGAAATAATCATGAAATTTGTCGATGAATTCCGCGATACGGTAAAAGCAAAAACGCTGACTAAAGAAATCCAAAAAATAGCTCAGCGTTTAGATGCGAATAAAATAACCCAAGCTCGCCCGCTACAAATCATGGAATTTTGTGGTGGTCACACCCATACTATTTTTCGTTACGGCATAGAACAAATGCTTCCTGATAATATTGAAATGGTGCACGGACCGGGTTGCCCTGTTTGTGTTCTCCCGATGGGGCGCGTTGATGATTGTGTTGCATTAGCTGAACGCCCTGAAGTCATCTTCACCACGTTTGGTGATGCCATGCGCGTACCAGGCTCTAAAAAAAGTTTACTGCAAGCTAAGGCAGATGGTGCAGATATTCGCATGACTTATTCACCGATGGATGCGCTAAATCTAGCACGTAAAAATTCTGATAGAGAGGTCATCTTCTTTGGCTTAGGCTTTGAAACCACTATGCCCAGCACCGCACTCACAGTGCTACACGCTGAGCGTGAAGGCATTACTAACTTCTCACTTTTTTGTAATCACATTACAACTGTGCCGACGATTAAAGCCGTTTTGGATTCACCCGATATGCAGCTCGATGGATTTTTAGCACCGGGTCATGTTGCGATGGTAATTGGTGAGCGACCTTTTGATTTCATCACCAAGGATTATCACAAACCTTTGGTCATCACGGGCTTTGAACCATTGGATATTTTGCATTCAATGTGGATGCTCCTTCAGCAAATCGAAGCAAAAGAAAGCATTGTCGAAAATCAGTATTCTCGAATTGTACCGCCCGAAGGAAATGCTCCTGCATTAGAAGCACTTACGCAAGTCTTTGAAGTACGTGAATTCTTCGAATGGCGCGGACTAGGTTCGATTGATCACTCAGGCGTTCGCATGAAAAAAGAATACGCCGCTTACGATGCCGAAGAAAAATTCCCTGTACCCAATTTAAAAATTGCCGATCCTAAATCCTGCCAATGTGGCGAGGTTATTAAAGGCGTTATCAAACCATGGGATTGCAAAATCTTTGGCACAAAATGTAATCCTGAAAATCCTATGGGTGCATTAATGGTGTCATCTGAAGGCGCTTGTGCGGCTTATTATAATAATGGTTATGAGAAAAAGAGCGCATGAGTATTAATTTAGAAGATCTACCAAAAACAAAATTTCGCGGTAAAAATATCACCCTAGCTCACGGCGCTGGCGGAAAAGCCATGCGCGATTTAATCGACAAAATTTTTGTTGCAGGGTTTGATAGCCCAGAGCTAACTTTACTAGAAGATCAAGCCCGTTTTGATCTTAGCGATTTAAACAAACTCGGCAATCGTTTAGCCATGACCACCGATTGCTATGTAGTAGACCCACTATTTTTCCCTGGTGGAGACATTGGCAAACTCGCGGTGACAGGCACTGTAAACGATCTAGCCGTAGGCGGAGCGACACCGTTATACCTTACCTGTGGCATGATTATCGAAGAAGGCTTCTCCATTGATGACCTGCAACGCATCGTAGCATCCATGAAAGCTACCGCTGATTCTTGTGGAGTACGCATTGTCACAGGCGATACCAAAGTCGTGCCACGCGGCGCAGCAGACAAACTTTTTATCAACACCGCAGGGATAGGCGTAATACCCGAAAACAGCAATATCTTAGCAAACCGCGCACAAGCAGGTGACGTCGTTATTATCAATGGCTATGTGGGCGACCACGGGGCAGCCATCGTAGATGCACGAGGTGAACTTGCCCTAGAAATCAGCACCGTAACCGATTGCCAACCGCTCAACGGATTAATTAGCGAAATGCTAAAAGTATGCCCAGATATTCACTGCATGAGAGATGCTACACGCGGTGGATTAGCCACTGTACTCAATGAATTCGCCAGCAGTAGTGAAGTCGCGATACAACTGGATAACACCAAAATTCCCGTGCGAGAAGAAGTACGTGGAGTCTGCGAGATTTTAGGACTAGACCCGCTTTACCTAGCCAATGAAGGAAAGCTCATCGCCATTGTTGCAAAAGATGATTCAGAAGCACTCTTGAAAGTCATGCAACAACACCCTGCTGGGGAAAACAGTTGTATCATTGGTTACATTGAAGCTCCTTCACAAGGAGCTAAAGGCTCTCTAAAAGGAAAAGTCATACTAGAAACAGGCTTCGGTGGAAATCGTATGATTGATATGTTGATTGGGGAACAGTTGCCTCGGATTTGTTAATTCTATTCTGGGGTTATAACAACCATAACCATATAAAGAGCAAATCTGATATTCTCATTAGGCTTATATTTATTTTTCCCTTCATTAGGATATTTTGTACCTTTTTTAGAAATCCATATCCTTGCTTTCCCATTTTTATTTTGTGTGCTTTGACCTGCTGTGCGCTCTGTTATATGAAAATTTTCAGTTGGAAGGTTGTAGAGCTTCTTCCAGTATTTGAGTTGTTTATCACTGTCCTTATTCAGGCCTGACTCAAAATGAACCCGTTTTCTATATTTGGCTATTTCCATTTTATTTAATAATTTATCCTAGATGCCACCGGTCTTGTCACATTTAGGATCGCAGGGGCGCTGGTTGCTTTAATGCTAGGAGCACCGCTGTTAGTCGTAAGTTTCATGGGAGTAGGGAACGCAATGAACCTCCACTTATCTTCTCTAGTCCTTTGTATACAACGGTCTCTTGGCTTGGATCATTGTTTTTTATTATGTTGTTGCCTCTAAATATTGATACTACTTTAGCTAAAATAATTTCTAGCTTGGTAATTTTTGTTACACGCTTATTAGCACTAAAGTACAATATTAACCTTCCAAGACTTCGCTTTAAAAAGTAATGCTCATATAATGAGCTAATTACTGAAATCTTAAAAATGTTGTGGAATAATGGAGTAAAAAATATCAACGTCTATTGAAAGGAGCTCCCTTAATGCAACTGATTGGTCACTACCAGAATGCCGGCTTTGAGTCCGTCGCTGATGGAGTCATGGACTTCTTTGAAAGACGACAGGACCTACAACGACCAGGCATTGCCTTCGGCCCTGGTGGCAACAATACAGAACCCGCCAAGGTATCAACGGACATCAGCCTCGTGGCGTACAGCGGTTCTGACCCTGAAGCATTCGCGCTTGCAGAGATTATCGTGCGAGGTGTGATGGCAGGCTTGGATCAATACATACAGGAGCGCCCTCTGTTCCGTCAGGTCTGCCCAGACCAAGAATTATTTGTGATGCCAATATTCAATTTACAACGTTATGCACCCGGTGAGGGTTTTCGGCAGTGGCACTGCGACTGGACAATTAGCGCCGAAGCCACCGAGCCGATGAACCGCGTGCTGGCTTGGATTCTTTATTGCGATTCTGTCGATGAAGCTGGCACTGAGTTCCACTGGCAAGAACATCATGAAATAGCGGAGCGAGGAAAGCTAGTGATCTTTCCAGCCTCTCCTTCTCACATCCATCGCGGTCGTGTAAATAACAAGCACAGCAAAACGATCGCCACTGGCTGGATTAATGCGGGGTCACGTGATGATTTCATAAAGCGTTTGGCTCGTTCTTAATTAGTCTTTCCTTAAGATAAAACTAATACTTCATCCATCGCATCTAACCCAGTTTGGCGCTGCGTGATCAACAAAATACTGGTCTCTTTTTTTACGCAGTAAATGCCAATACAGATGTATATTTTCTTATAGATAATCGTGTAAAGCATTATTCCAATAACACTTTCTAGCATCTTTATTTACACATATACTTCCTTGCCAAAGTGCGATGATAAGTATCAAATAAAAGCTGAAATAGAAATACTAGTAATAATTTAGCATCGTAAAATCCGAACTAATAGCCGTAAATATCTACTTTTATATTCATGTGAATTATATAGACTAAACTTATAATATTCGTTTAGCACCCCGATACTTCCTTTCTATAAGATAATATACAAGAAAGGTGAATGTCTCCTAAACTCTCTTGTTTCACTTTATTTGTAAAATTGAGAGGAAGTTTCAGGGCGCTAAACAATAGATTAATTTCAAAAGTTACAATAAAATAAATGTAACTATATATGCTAAACCACTAATAATAATAAATTTTATGAATAAACCACCGAATGCATATCTATAATTTGTCTTGTAGGAGCTTTTAAAGAAAAGTATTAGACCAATATTAGCTCCCAAAATCATCATAATTACGCCACTTACTATACTTTTGTTATTTAAAGTAGCGGTTAAATACCAGTCATAACCTACTAAAATAAGGCCGAACGAGATGGTGACTGTAATGAATGACTTTTGAGTAAAGAAAGAATAATTATGTTTCTCTATGCAATGTTTATTAAAAGCGTAGAGCATCCATATCCCAACAGCTATAATAAAAATAGCATCAATAACTTTAAAAACCTCCACACATTCCTCTTACTCGAATTAATAAAAATTTCTTCTTGTAACAAATTATGGAGGATGCCACAAAAAGTCTCTACCTAGTTTTGTGATAATAACAATAACGGAGATAGCTTAATATTTGAGGCATAGAGCAGTGCAATCTACAATCAAAAAATTATAGTCACGCTCTCTATTCCTTTAAACAATTCTATTTTTCCTTAATGATTATTGGCATATATATCCACCGAAATAACTCTTGTATTTCTAACCTTTAATCCGCAGTATTTCATTCATTTTAAGACCTGTCATATTATTGATTGATCTCCATAAAAAATAAAAAATAAGCATCATCATAATCATAGATGGAACAGCAATCATAGGGTAGCTGTATAAGGTTAGCTGTCCCAACTCTTCATTAAAAGCGCTACTCCCCGATGGACTAGTAACGATCCATTTAGCAAGAATGTAGTTCATGACAGCTGAGAAGAAAAATGTTCCGCCAAGCATATAAGTAGCTATTAACAGCCGACTTTCAAATGCTTTAGTATTTTTACGCTCAATAAGCATTTGTTTTATTACGTCGATGTCCATAACTTTTGGATTATAGATTAACATTTTGATCAAAGGAGACTGAGTTAGTGTTGATATTAAGACAGCAATACCTATAAAAGCCGGAATTGCGGCCTCTTTAATAGCAAGCCATTGAGTATCTAACTTCAATAATCCTATTCCTCCAGTGAGGAGCACACTAACTAAACCAAGGAGGGCAATAAAGTTAAATTTCTTATATTTGATCAATTCAAACAAACCCCACGATAAGGGCAATGATAAAGCTACAACTAAAGCCAATGTAGCACCTAAGGCTTCTTCTCCGCTCAGCTTCATTAACACAACAGATGGAAGAATGATGCTAACCAATAAGTCGACCAACGGATGCGATTGCTGAGTAGTGCTGTAATTGGTATCTGTAGCAGGTTTAGTCATAAGTTTATCTTGTTCCACATGAATGAATTATTTGCTTTTTTTACAAGGGTAGTACTTACGGAGTATTTTAAAAACGGCATCACGAGCCAGTACCTCCTTAGCCTTTTTATTTTCTAAGTTGTTAACAATATTACTAACAACCTCTCTTAATGATACTTCCCCAAGGCAAAAATCTGCATAATAGGTTGACCCATAACGCTTTAGATTGCCCAAACGCGTTCTTGTAGCTCGCTCTGAAAACGTTTCTTCTCGAGCCCTTTCTCCTGAAAGATTCGAAACAACACGCTCGTCAGTAGCGACAGCTCCATCTATAAAACCTTGTATATAGCGCACGCAAAAAATAGCATCTTTACTTCCTGGAGTTTTTTTGTAATGGGAACAGTGTGTAGATAGTTCAACGGTAGACAGAGACTCTACAGCGTTAGCCTGACTTAAGCCTAATAAAAAAAACACCCCTATAATACTCACAGTTAGTGACTTCATGATCTACTCTCCTTTTATTCAGTTAAGTACTTATATTATCATTTTCTGCTCTATTTGATGCTCCATTGAAATAAAGCCATAAGTATCCTGTAATACCAGCGATAAGTGATGCCATTAATATGCCTGTTTTTGCCATAAGCAAATCTTCAGGGCTTTGAGCAAATCCGAGTTCTGCTATAAATATAGACATGGTAAAGCCAATTCCTCCCAGTAAACTTACCCCAATAATATGCTTCATATTCATACTTGTTGGAAGAGTACTGATACCAAGTTTAACGGCTATCCATACAAAGCCTGCAATACCGATAAGTTTTCCCAAAACCAACCCTCCTATAACCCCCATACTTACTGGATGAAAAAGGGTATTTCCAAGCTCTTTTATATCTATGGGCACACCTGCATTTGCCAATGCAAATATAGGAATAACCAAATAGGCTATAGGTAGATGCATATGATGCTCTAGAATTTGAGCAGGAGCCTGGACATTTCTAATCCCATTTTCCAGGGAGCGAATATTGGCACGCATCTTATAATTTTTAATTATATTGGGTTCTGATTTGTATATACTTTCAATATTCTTCAATAATTCTGTTGCTCCCTGAAGAAAACGCTTAGGATCATATTTAGGCCGGATAGGAATAATAAAGGCAAGAAAAATACCTGCCAAGGTTGCATGAACTCCACTTTTTAATAGAAAGAGCCAAAGAACTACGCCTAATACCATATAAGGAAGTGGCTTACGAATACCTCCTAAATTAATACCTGCTAAAATAACCAACAAAGCGATAGCACCCATCAACGCTGTGAAGTCGAGTTGCTCAGTATAGAAAATAGCAATAACCAAAACCGCGCCCAAATCATCCACAATGGCTAAAGCAACAAGAAAACCAAGAAGGGCCTTAGGCACTCTATTTCCAAGTAAGGCAAGGACCCCTAAAGCAAAAGCAATATCGGTTGCCATTGGTATACCCCAACCATCAGCTGCTGGTCCTGATTGATTAAGACTAAAATATATCAACGCAGGAACTACCATTCCACCTATAGCAGCAATTATGGGTAAAAGTGCCGCTTTAAAATTTGATAATTCACCCACCAGCAACTCTCGCTTAAGCTCTAAACCAACGAGAAAGAAAAATAATGCCATTAAACCATCATTTATCCAATGATGAATGCTCATGGAAAGCACCCACTCCCCTAGGCTCAAACTAAGTTTAGTTTCTAAAACATGATGATAAGTCTCAAACCATGAACTATTAGCAATAATTATCGCAATTACCGCACATAGCATTAACAAAATACCACTGGTAGTTTGACGATGGATAAACTCCTCAATCGGGGTTAAAACACGCTTAAATGCTTTTTCCCACGGAGCTATATATTCTTCTTTATCGAGCATATTTGACTTATTTCTAGTTAAATGAGGGTCTAATATATCAGTATAATACTTTGTTTGAGCGTATATAATTCGTATATAATACTGCTATACATCGGTTTTTACGAAGGATATATTATCAACTACAAGCATTTGCGTTATTTTTGGATGGTGGCAAAAGAAGGTAGTATTGCCAAAGCTAGTAAGCTACTTTTTTTAACTCCACAAACTATTAGCGGGCAACTTACCGTACTAGAAGAAAATCTTGGGATAAGCTTATTCGAGAAGTCTGGTCGTAGCTTGAAGCTAACGGATGCAGGGTTAATTGTACAGAGCTATGCCAATGATATTTTTTCATTGGGTAATGAACTAGAAGAAGTCTTGCATAATAAGCCACAAAAGAGATTAGTCCATCTTAAAGCAGGTATTGCTAACTCTATTCCTAAATCAATAGCCTACCATCTATTAGAACCTGTTCTTCATTTAAAAGAACCCATAAAAATCATTTGTAGAGAAGACAACTTATCTACGTTACTTGGTGAACTCGCCGAACATAAACTAGATATTGTAATATCTGACCGAGCAATACCTGAAAGCCCTAGCATTAACGGCTTTAATCATCATTTAGGGGAGTGTGGAATAACTTTTTTTTGCACTGGTGAACTTCGTGAAAACCTACAGGGGGAGTTTCCTGCTTGCTTAGATAATATGCCTCTACTTTTAACAGGGGATGCTTCGTCTACAAAAAACAACGTAGTGCAATGGCTTAAGCAGCAAAGTATTTTCCCTCATATTATTGCAGAGTTTGACGATGGTGCATTGATGAAGGCATTTGGCCAAAGAGGCGCAGGTATTTTTATTGCTCCTTCTATCATAGCAAAAGAAGTGGAAATAGCCTTTGGTGTTAAGTCTATCGGTGAAACAACAAAAGTGATGGAATCTTTTTATGCAATATCTATGGATCGTAAAGTCAAACATAGCGGTGTGGTTACTATTTTAAATAACGCAAGAGAGCAATTTTTTTCCATTGCTGACACTTGACCCATTGAATTTTTTCTTCCTTTTGGTGATATATATCAATTAAAAACCCTGTGTAGAAGACCCATCCAAACAAAAGAGTGGAGTATATTAGGATAATTGCATATAATCCGCGAAAAATTTATAACCTCATTTTTGTTGGAGTTACCATGTCAAGTCATGCGCCTAAAGTTGACCCTATTGCTAAGATAGTGTTTCTTATCAGTTTACTAGCAATCGTTGCCGTTGTTTATATTCTTATTTCTAGCTTAGTTAGCACATATGAAAGAAATTCCACAAAGGGTGAAATTGATACAACCCAACAGATTCTTAAGGTTGAAGAAAATCTCAAACCAATCGGGGTTTCTTCAACATCTGATGCTCCAGTAGCTAGTGCAGCAGGTCGTGGTGGAAAAGAAATCTATGATGCAGTTTGTGCGGCATGTCATGCAACAGGTGTACTTGACTCTCCTAAATTTGGTGATAATGCCGCATGGGCAGCAAGAGCAAAAGGTGGTCTAGATATTCTACTAACCTCAGCTATGAATGGTAAAAACGCAATGCCTGCACGAGGTGGTGATCCATCATTAACTGATGAAGAAATCAGAAGCGTAGTTCTTTTCATGACAAAAGAAGCAGGGCTTAACCTAGGAAGCGCAGAACCTGCAAAAGCAGCCACCCCTAAAAAAGAGGCTGTAAAAACAGAGGCTAAAACTGAAGAAAAACCAGTTTCTGACGTAACTCCGACTGAAGCTAAAGCACCTGAGGCTCCTGCAACACCTTCAGCACCAGCAGTTGCTACTGCTCCTGTTGTTACAGCAGCTGCACCTTCCATAGATGGTAAGAAAGTTTATGACACTGCTTGTTTTGCTTGTCATGCATCTGGCGTTGCAGGCTCTCCAAAGCTTGGGGATAAAGATGCTTGGGCGCCACGCATTGCAACAGGTATTGACAACTTATATCACACTGCACTTAACGGCAAAGGTGCTATGCCACCCAAAGGCGGTAATATGGCGCTTGCAGATGACAAAGTTAAAGCGGCGGTTGATTACATGGTTGAGCAATCAAAATAAAACACTCCAAGCTCAGTTAAAAAAGGCATCTTCGGATGCTTTTTTTATGCCTGAAATAAATAGCAAGAAGCTTGCTAACATAACAAAAGATATGCTTTCATAGACTTAAGGAAGCTCTAAATGAACGATACAATTAAAAAACAAACCTCATCTAATGCTTACACATGGCAATCCTTAAAAGGCTTTGTGTTTCAGCATAAAAAATCATTAATATTTGCCAATGTCATTGCCATTATTGCAACGTTATTTCTCGTTCCCATTCCATTATTAATGCCTGTATTGGTTGATGAAGTTTTACTTGATAACCCAGGTTCACTACTCTTCGCAGCAAATTCTTTCCTTCCCCAAAATTGGCACACGCCTACCGCATACATCGCCTTTTTTACTGTTCTTACATTATTATTACGCATCGGTGGATTATCTTTATTGGTGTTACAAGGACGGGCATTTACACTCGTTGCCAAAGATATTACCTACAATATCCGTAAAGATTTACTGGCTCGCGTCAATAATATTTCTATGTCTGAATACGAGACTTTAGGTAGTGGCACAATTAGCTCTCACTTTGTTGTTGATGTTGAAACCATTGATAAATTTATCGCTGAAACTGTCAGTAAATTTATTGTTGCGCTACTGCTCATTATCGGGATTATTACCGTCTTGTTTTGGTTGCACTGGAAGTTAGCACTTATCATTGTCTTCCTTAATCCGCTAGTTGTCTTAGTTACCTTAAAAATGGGCAAATACATTAAAGAGCTCAAGAAAAATGAAAATAGCGCCTTTGGAATATTTCAACAATCATTAACTGAAACTTTGGATGGCATTCAGCAAATACGTGCCAGCAACCGTGAACAGTTCTTTTTCTCGCGCTTGGCAAATCAAGCCAAACAAGTACGTGATCATTCTGCGCAGTTTTCATGGAAAAGTGATGCCGCCAGCCGACTCTCATTTTTAGTATTTCTAACAGGCTTTGATATTTTCCGTGCTATCGCGATGGTCACAGTCGTATTATCAGATTTAAGCATAGGTCAGATGTTTGCTGTGTTTGGTTATCTCTGGTTTTTAATGAATCCTGTGCAAGATGTATTAAATATAAATTATGCATGGTTTGGCGCAAAAGCCGCACTTGCTCGCATCAACACATTAGCTAACTTAAAAGCAGAACCAAACTACCCACATGACGTAAACCCCTTTATAGATAAGCACACCGTAAGCGTGCGAGCAGAAAACATCACCTTTGCTTATGGTGACAAACGCCCCGTTTTAAAAGATGTTAGCCTCAGCATTCCAGCGGGGCAAAAAATTGCCTTAGTTGGCGCAAGTGGTGGTGGTAAATCTACCTTTGTACAAGTTCTACTAGGGCTTTATCAACCACAAAAAGGCACACTTTATTTTAATGATGAGCCAGTAACTCGCATTGGCTTAGACGTAGTGCGCGAAAATGTAGCCACCGTATTGCAACACCCCGCACTGTTTAACGATAGTGTTCGTATGAACTTAACGCTTGGGCAAAACATAGATGATGACAAGTTATGGAACGCGCTAGAGATTGCACAACTCAAAACGACCATCGAAGATTTAGATGATGGCTTAGACACCATTGTCGGCAAACAAGGCGTTCGATTATCTGGTGGGCAACGTCAACGTTTGGCTATTGCACGCATGATTTTAAGCAATCCTAAAGTGGTAATTTTAGATGAAGCCACCTCATCACTTGATACCGAGACTGAAAAAAATCTTCATCAAGCACTGAGCGCATTTCTAAAAGACCGCACTACCCTAATCATTGCCCACCGCTTAAGTGCTGTGCGCCAAGCCGATCATATATTTGTATTTGAAGACGGGCACATCATCGAACAAGGCAAACATGATGATCTATTACAAAAAGATGGCTTATATCGTCGTCTTTATGGCGAATGAGTCTTGAAAACCTGACTAATTAACCCAATTCTTCTTATTTATACATCCCACCCCCCCTGTTTTTCGACGTTTTGTACGTAAATTAGGATACAAAACAGCGAAAAACAGGGGGGGTGGCTTAGCTTTTTATGCTTTAAACCTGAATCCGTGACTTCAATGCGGATAACAGGGCGTAATATATTGGTTTAGCACGAGGTTTTAAAAAATCTTAGCTTCACCCATAGGTTAAGCGGGTATTTTTTAAACTCGTGATGAATCAATAGCTTGCGTACTGTGCCGTTGTGAAGTCACTGATTCAGGTTAAAGCCATAAGAACCAAGGGAATAACAAAAAATGAAACAATACAGAGGAACAACCATTCTTTCCGTGCGCCGCAACGGTAAAGTCGTGATTGGTGGTGACGGACAAGTCTCACTCGGCAACACGATTATGAAAGGTAATGCCCGAAAAGTGCGTCGTTTGTATGATGATAAAGTCATCGCCGGTTTTGCGGGTGGAACAGCAGATGCGTTTACCTTGTTTGAGAAGTTTGAAGCCAAGTTACACGAATACAATGGCAACTTAACCCGCGCAGCCATTGAACTCGCCAAAGATTGGCGTACAGACCGTGGTATGCGCCAACTTGAAGCATTGCTTGCGGTAGCAGATAAAGAAACATCATTGATTATCACGGGTAACGGCGACGTAATTGACCCTGAAGATAACTTGATTGCTATTGGCTCAGGCGGGCCTTATGCACAATCAGCCGCGCGCGCGTTGTTGGATAGCACCGACTTATCCGCACGAGAAATTGTAGAGAAAGGCTTAGGTATTGCAGCTGATATTTGTATTTATACTAACCACAATCGCACGATTGAAGAGCTTTAGTAATTACTATTAATCCCCTCTCCCTAGCAGGGGGAGGGTTAGGGAGGGGGTATACTCGAACTTTCATAACCCCCTCCCCAGCCCTCCCCCCTACTTAGTGGAGAGGGAGCTAAACAAAGAAGAGAAAAACCATGTCAATGACACCAAGAGAAATTGTTCAAGAATTAGATAAACACGTTGTTGGGCAACAAGATGCCAAACGTGCTGTTGCCATCGCTTTGCGTAATCGCTGGCGCAGACAACAACTTGATGCAGACCTACGGCAAGAAGTAACGCCCAAAAATATCCTTATGATTGGCCCTACAGGTGTCGGTAAAACCGAAATTGCACGTCGATTAGCAAAACTCGCTAATGCGCCATTTATCAAGGTTGAAGCAACCAAATTTACCGAGGTCGGTTATGTCGGTAAAGAAGTTGATTCCATTATTCGTGACCTTGTTGATGTTGCTGTTAAACTTACCCGAGACCAAGAAATTGAAAAGGTCAAAAACCGTGCAGAAGATGCCGCAGAAGATCGTATTTTAGATATTCTAATCCCACAACCCAAAGCAGATAGTGAGTGGATGGGTACAGACGATAGCGAAACAAAATCAATTAACGAAGAGAACCCGACTCGCCAAAAATTCCGTAAAAAGCTACGCGAAGGTAAACTCGACGACAAAGAAATTGAAATTGAAATGTCCGCAAGCCCAATAGGTGTTGAGATCATGACACCTCCAGGCATGGAAGATATGGCAGATCAGCTACAAGGTTTATTCGCCAATGTAGGCCAAGATAAAACTAAAAAACGTAAGTTAAAAATTAAAGATGCCCTAAAAGAACTAGCAGAAGAAGAGGCACATAAACTAGTAAACACTGAAGACCTAAAACAACAAGCTGTAGAAAATGTTGAGCAAAATGGCATCGTATTTCTAGATGAAATCGACAAGGTTGTACAAAAAGGTGAAATGGGTGGCGCGGGTGTTTCACGCGAGGGTGTACAGAGAGATTTATTACCCTTAATAGAAGGTTGTACGGTGACGACCAAACACGGCATCATCAATACCGATCATATTTTATTTATTGCCTCGGGTGCATTTCACTTAGCAAAACCTTCTGACTTAATCCCTGAATTACAGGGTCGCTTACCGATTCGTGTAGAACTAACCGCGCTCACCGCTGATGATTTTAAACGTATTTTGGTAGAGCCAGATGCCTCACTTACCGAGCAGTATCAGGGCTTATTAAAGACAGAAGGTGTAAAAGTAGAATTTACGGATGACGGTATTCAGCGAATCGCCGAAACTGCTTATCAAGTAAACGAGCAAACCGAAAATATTGGCGCAAGACGTTTACACACGATTGTTGAGCGCCTGCTAGAAGAAGTTCTGTTTTGTGCGCCTGACTGTAGTGATGATGTAACTGTTGATGCAAAAATGGTTGATGATGTGCTTGGTGACTTGATTGAGGATGAAGATTTGAGCCGTTACATTTTATAATTACATAGCTCACCCCTATACCTCGCCATCTCCACGTCGAAAAATCATCACTTACACATTTTTCGCCTTGACCTGACGAGGTATAAGGGCAATCTAAGTAATTCTAAGCTTCAGGTATACTCCACCAAAATGAATTAGGATAAGAAAATGACACCCACAAATATAGCACTACATCAAAAATCACGCGTTTTAGAATTAACATGGCCAGACGATGTGACACACAATTTACCCTGTGAATACCTACGTGTATTCTCACCCTCAGCAGAAGTACGCGGACACGGTCCGGGGCAAGAAACCTTACAACTCGGCAAAGAAAACGTAAATATCAAAGACATCGAGCCAATCGGTCACTATGCCGTAAAACTAGGCTTTGATGACAACCATGACAGTGGCCTCTACGACTGGGGCTTACTACGTGAGCTTGGCGATAATTATGACGAGTATTGGAAGGATTATTTAGCTCGCTGCGATGAAGCAGGTTACGAGCGCAAAGAGCCAGGGCAGATCATATAAGCCATGTGGATTGACGACCTAAAATACAACGAAGACGGCCTAATACCCGCCATCGCACAACAGCACGATACTCATGAAGTATTAATGATGGCATGGATGAACAAAGCATCTATTGAAGAAAGCCTAGAGACTGGGCGCGTGTGTTACTGGTCACGTTCACGCCAAGCATTTTGGCGCAAGGGCGAAAGCTCTGGTCAAATTCAGTTGCTCAAAGACTTCCGGGTGGATTGTGATAGCGATACGCTATTGCTATTGGTTGACCAAACAGGCCCAGCTTGTCACACAGGTCGCCGTACTTGTTTTTATCAGGTCCTCGATAAAAGCACAGATGATAAAAAATTGATTATTGATTCAGAGCCATTAATCGACCCAAAAGAACTTTACGGCAAGTAAACATGAAATGGGTTTTACTTAAAATAATTCGTGGCTACCAACTATTTTTGAGCCCCGTGCTTGGCAGTAGTTGCCGTTTTGAACCCACCTGCTCTTGCTACACGCACACAGCAATTAAAACGCATGGAGCAATCAAAGGAACATGGCTAGGAATTCGCAGAATTGGTAAATGCCACCCTTGGCATGAAGGCGGCTATGACCCTGTACTAGATAAAGATGGCAACAGCATTAAATGAGCAATGATTATCATCGTTTTAGCCTATTTTTAACAAAAATCTAGTACTTTTATATACCACCCCCCCTGTTTTTCGATGATTTGTAATTACAAATCGCCGAGCAGAGCGAGACAACAGTTTTTGTTGTTTAAAACTGACCCGAAGGGTGAGGCGTTAGCCGAATCAAAACAGGGTGGGTGGTATAACAATTAGATCATTTTTTCTATTTTTAGTAAAAATTCATCCATTTCTTCATTTGTACCTATTGTAATCCTTAAAAAACCAGCGATACGAGGCGCACTAAAGTATCTCACTAGTAATCCTTGCTCTTTTAAATCCAAATAAAGCTTTTTTGCATCGGCTTGGTTTGGCTTGGCAAATACGAAGTTCGTTTTTGAAGGTAAAACCGTAAAGTCCATTTTCTCAAGAGCAAGGCTTACTCTTTCTCGCGTTTTTATTATTTTTTGACAAGTGTTATCAAGGTGCTTTGTGTCTTTTATTGATGCGGTTGCACCAGCAATTGCTACGCGGTCTAATGGATAGGAGTTAAATGAGTTTTTGACACGCTCCAGGCCTTCTATCAAATCAGGGTGACCCATCGCAAAGCCAACTCGCAAGCCTGCTAATGAACGCGACTTTGAAAAAGTTTGAGTAATGAGTAAATTAGGATATTTAGCAATTAAAGGCACTGCGGTATCCGCGCCAAAATCAATATAAGCTTCATCAATTACCACGACAACTTCAGGGTTTGCTTTTAATATTATTTCAATATCATTTAATGAGAGAGCGATGCCACTCGGCGCATTGGGGTTAGGGAAGATAATTCCGCCCTTGTCCTTACCGCCGTCTTTACAATAATCTTCTACACAAATTGTAAAATCATCGGCTAAGGGGATTTTAGTGTTTTCAATATTAAATAAGCTACAGTAGGCAGGATAAAAGCCATAACTAATATCAGGTGAAAAAAGTGGTTTATCTTGCTTGAGTAAAGCTACGAAGGTATGTGCTAAAACTTCATCTGAGCTATTGCCGACAAAGACTTGCTCATAATCCAAGGTATAAAAGTCTGCGATAGCTTGCTTTAAATCCCTTGCCGTTGGATCAGGGTATAGACGCATCAACTCATCAGATGCTAAACGCATTGCCTCAATCGCTTTAGGTGATGGAGGGTAAGGGTTTTCATTCGTATTTAGCTTGATATATTGTTGATCTTGCGGTTGTTCACCTGGCGTATATGGGTCAAGCTGGTGAGCACGTTTGCTCCAAAATTTACTCATAAGCTTCTTCTTTAGTTTTACTATTCCTAGAGGTGGATTATCAGTGCTTAGCTCAACTTTCGCAACATACTTCCTAAAGCTGTTTTTAATTGGGGACTTTTAATTGGCTTATGCAAAACTGGTATTCCATGAGCAATGATTTCTTGCATTCTATCTGGAGCGGTATCACCTGTAATCAACACTTTAGCAACTTGATAATCGACCACGTTAGTAAAAGCACCCATCGCATCAACGCCGGTGGTGTTTTCTCGCAGACGATAATCGGCAATGATGGCATTGACCTTTCCTTTGTAGGTTTTTGCAACCTCCATTGTTTCCGTCACACTCGTTGCGGTTAATACCTTGCAACCCCAGCCTTCTAGTAGTGATCTCATTGCATCTAATACGCTTTCATTATCATCAATTACAAGAATAACTGCCTTCTTAAAATCAACCATTTGTATCTTTGGTATCACTTTAACTTTTAAGGATTGATATTCCGATACAGCATCTTCCGACATTGCGGCTATTTCTAATGCAAAAACACTGCCATTTCCCATTAATGATTTTACACTCAGCTTTCCATCAATCAGGGTAGCTAGACGACGACAAATTGCTAAACCTAAGCCTAAGCCTTTATTTTGATCACGTTCTGGGTTTTGTAACTGCTGAAACTCAACAAATATTAATTCTTGATGCTCTACTGCAATACCTTGTCCTGTATCCCACACTTGTATCAAAATATTGTCTTTTCGCTTACGACAAGAGACTAATACAACGCCTTCTTTGGTATAGCGAATAGCGTTTTGCAATAAGTTTCTAAGTATGTTCTCAAGCAATATAAGGTCTGATTTTACATAGTATTGTGAAGTATGCGAACGCAACTCTAGTCCATTTACTTTTGCAAGCAAGGAAAACTCGCCAACCACTTTTTTTATGAGTTGCCGCACATCAACTACTTCTATATTGGTGTCTATTATTTCAGCATCTAACTTTGATATATCCAATAAGGAATTTAGCAAATCAAGCATAACGTCATTTGCCGTTTCAATCTGTGTCAGAATTTTTTTGCCTGTAGTGCTGATTACTTCTGGAGCAATAGCGCTTGCTAAAAGTGAAAGCGAGTGAACTGGTTGCCGCAAATCATGACTTGCGGCAGAAAGAAAACGAGATTTATCTTTATTGGCTTTTATTGCCTCATTTTTTTGCTTCTCTATATCCTTCACAAGATCATAATTTTCATACCTCATTTCAATTAGCCGTGTGATAAAACCATAAGTGAATCTACTTAATAAAATCATGACACCCAGAAATACAGTAATAGATATTGCTAATATTAAGTGCTCCGTATCGCCTCTAGCAAAGAATAAAAATATAGAAGGTAATAGTATGGGTACACAGAAAAATATATAACCCAGCCATAATGATGACAATATGATCAGCCCACCTGAAGCCATTGCAAACAGGAATATGATCAAATAAGAGAAGTGCGCCATTGATTCTGGAGTATAAAAAAAATACCCAGCAGCACCCCAGATCAATCCAAACGCTAAGGGTAACTGGTAATAAAAAAGCTCTCGGGGAACCGTTGATAATTCTTTAAAGAATGGCTTTAAATAAAAATAGAAGATTGTGGTAAGCGCGCAGGCTATAAGAATAATTGCCAGCCAAACTAACAAAACTCTATGCGAAACGGCATTCCACATCAATGCAACCAAAAGAGGTGCAGTTAATACATTAGCCACCATCATTAGAGGTGTTAGCTTATATAAAATCATATAACGCTCTAACTGTATTAAAGGATTTTCTGCCGAATTGTTAATACAAATACCTCTCTGGGCTCATAGTGGACTTATTCTAGTTTAGAAAAAATTAAAACGATGTGCTACCTGATGTACCATTCAAATACAGCAACATTAATGATAGTACAAAGAGTGATATTGCATTACCAACAACAACCATAGAAGCAACTTCTGTCGGCTGTTGTTGATATTTTTCAGCAAACATAAAGTTTAAAACAGCGGGTGGGAGAGCCGCAAATAATAGGAGCTGGGTTCGTTGTACTGGCTCTAACGGCAATACCAATAAAATCATAAATGCAGCAATAACACTGAATAAAGGACAAAGAACAGCACCTACTAAACCAATTCGCCAAGCGCTTAAATCAACTTGTGTCATACGAACACCTAGCGAAACCAGCATTAAAGGTATCGCTATCTGTGCCAACATTTTCACAGGAATATGAATAACCTCAGGCATATTCCATTTTGTTAAACTGATTGTTAGACCAATGATTGTGGCAATATTAACGGGCATTTTTAACAAATTCCACCATGAAATTTTGCCACCGACGATATAAGTCCCTAGTGTAAAATGAAATAAATTACTCACTAAAAACACGATAACCGCGGCGCTTAGTGCCCCTTCACCAAACGCTAATACTGCTAATGGCAACCCCATATTCCCGCAGTTATTAAACATCATGGAAGGAACAAACATTGGGATAGAAAGTTTAAATATCTTGGCAAAAATCCAAGCTAATACACCTGAAAATAGCACAACAAAAACACCTGCTAATGCTAAATCTTGGTAATCAAATAATGAAAAATTTTGTCTTGATAATGCATCTATTAGAAGTGCAGGTATGAATATTTCCATATTCATACGATTAGCAAATTCCATATTTATATCGCGAAATTTTGCGTAAAGATAGCCTACTAAGATCAAGGCGAAGATTGGAAATAATATGGGGAATATAATAGACATCAGTAAAGTGTAGCTTGATTTTCTGGTCGTGTTTTAAACCATTTCATGGTCCACATATATTGCTCTGGGTGTTCTTTTATAAACTGCTCTAAAGACTGATTTAGTAATGTAGCATCCTGCAGCGCATCACCTGTTGGATAATTTTTTATGGGTGGCAATATTTGTATCTTATACTTTTGTGTTTCAATATCGTAATGTGCGTAAGCGGGTAACGCTATTGCTTTTCCCATTTTAACTAAACGAGCAGTGGTTGTTAATGTTGCTTTTTGTTCTCCAAAAAAAGAGGCGAATACGCCATTTTCAATACCTAGATCCTCATCAGGCAAAAAGATCATTAGTCTCTTGGGGATTAGTGACTTTATCAATTTACGCATACCCTCTTCGCGTGAGACTACAAAGCTAACATGACGACAACGACTACATGTAATCATCCAATCTAAAACTGCGTTTTTAGAAGTTTTGTAAGAGCCAAAACACTCGTATTGCAAGCCTAAAGCTACTGGTGCAAATTCCAGCATAACGCTGTGTGCTAACAAAACGACAATGCTTTGATTATTCTTTACAGCATTATCAATATATTCCTTACCTTCTATCTCTAACATTGAAGATAATCGACGTTTGCTTCCAAAAAATAGCAAACTGTAATCAACCAATGCGCAACCGTGCCATTGCAAATGTTTTTTTGTCATCTCCTCACGCGCTTGTTCTCCCATATCTGGAAAGCAGGTTTGTAAGTTTTTTCTTACTATATCGCTACGTCTTTTATTATTCTTATAAATTTTCTTGCCAATCCACTTGCCTATTGAATGGCGTGATGAATTTGGTAATTGGGCGACAAAAAAAGTGAGTGATAATCCAAACCACGTCAGCCAGTATCGTGGATGGAGTAACGATATACTAAACTTGATACCACATTCAGGCTTTCCCCTCATTTTGTACGAGACTCATATTTAATATTCATTTCATCTAGCTTTTTTTCTAACCATGTTGCTGCTTTGCTTACATCTTTCTCCGGCCCTTTTAAACCAAAATCAATTAAATCTCCTCTGCGTTCTGTGCTGGGTAAGCTCGACAAACCTACTTCGATAAAAGTAGCAAGTAGCTCATTCATCATATCCAGCAAGCTACTTTCTGCCACACCGAGAATATTCCAGCGCCATTCCACATTAGGCTCATCATCAAACAGATGCTGGTAATGTGTTTCTAGCACCCATTCAATCATCGGCCACGACATATTGGGAAATCCTGGCACAAAATGATGATGCCCGACTTTAAAGCCTGGAACTTTATTAATCGTATTGGGAATTAGTAGCGCGCCCTCAGGCAAGTCACTCATTAAAATACGATTAGGGTAAGCCTGCTCACCAAACTTTTCTTCAATGATGGCTTGTGCTTCGGGGTGGCGAGTAAGCTCCAACTCAAATGCAGTTGCAGCACTTGCACGAGTAACATCATCAGGTGTTGCGCCAATGCCACCAAAGCTGAAGACTAAGTCACCCGTACGGATAGTCTGCTTTAAAGTATCAACAATTTCTTGTTTTGTATCGCCAATAATACGCACCCAATTTAGCGACATACCACGCGCTTTTAAAAGCTCGATAGCTTTTGCCATATGCTTATCGGTGCGAGAACCATTGAGTAATTCATCACCAATTAAAATTAAACCTACTTGCTGATGTGTATATTTTTTACCACCTATGTTCACAATTTAGAACCCTTCTTTTTTGCACGTTGCTGAGTTAATTCATTCTGCTTTTCTGTATCAGAAACATCCCAGTTACCGCTAGTCTCAGACCAACCCTGAGTATGTTGCTGCACAATATCCGCAAGTGCTTTTATATGCGATTGACTATCATTTAGCGCGGGAATGTAATTAAAACTTTCGCCTCCTGCTTCTATGAAATACTCGCGGTTTTCGATATTGATTTCTTCAAGTGTTTCTAAACAATCAGATGGAAAGCCTGGGCAAATAGCATCTACGCTTTTTACCCCATCAGCAGGTAATTCCTTCAAGGTTTTATCAGTATAGGGCTGCAACCACTCTGCTTTTCCAAAACGTGATTGAAAAGTCAGCCTCCATTGAGTATTTTCTAATTGGAGTTTCTCTGCCAATAAACGCCCTGTTTTTAAGCAGTGGCAATGATAAGGATCTCCTAAATCAAGATTGCGTTTAGGTAGGCCATGAAAAGACATAAGCAAGACATCACTTTGCCCATTTTCATTCCAATATTCTTTCACACTGTTTGCCAGCGCATCAATATAAGCTGGATGATCGTGATATTGCCCCACAAAACGTAATTCAGGAATCCAACGCCAATGGCGTAAAACTTTAGCCACCTCATCAAAACCTGTTGCTGTTGTAGTCGCAGAGTATTGAGGGTAAAGAGGCAAAACTAAAATTCGATGTGCACCTTTTTCTTGCAATGTTTTTAAACCAGACTCGATGCTTGGTTTCCCATAGCGCATTGCTGGCTCAACAAAAATAGGGCCTTTAAACCGTGACTCCATTTCTTGCTGAATAAGCTTGGCTTGTCGATTACTGTAATGAAGCAAGGGAGAGCCCTCTTCCATCCAAATTTCTTTGTATTTTTCGACAATAACAGGCGGTCGCTTAGGTAAGATGAAACCATATAAAATGGGCAGCCAAACTAATCGTGGAATTTCAATAACACGTGAATCAGATAAGAATTGGGCTAAGTATTTACGAACAGCTGAACTTGTAGCCTCATCTGGCGTACCTAAATTGACCAGCAAAACACCGATGCTGCTCGACTTACCATGAAAAAATGTCTTATCACCTTTAACTTTTGCCACTTTAACTCTCTCTAATCTCGTTTGCTCATCACAATCACAGTTTTTTTGCAGAATAACATACAAACGGCTCGATAAATCAACGCCTACCCCTATCTTTTTAAACTCTCACCGCTATAATTGATCTATAGCTCCCTAAAAAATTACAGGTATAGAAACATGGCACGAGTAACCGTAGAAGACTGTCTAAAACACGTTGATACAAATTATGATTTAGTTTTACAAACTGCAAAACGCGCACGCGCAATTGCTGAAGGTGCTCCAGCACTAGTTGAAGAAAACGGCGACAAACCCGTTGTTATTGCTTTACGCGAAATTGCCGAAAATGTTAAACCAGAAGATGTACTTACTGTTGATGCCCCTGAAGAAATGACAATGGATCAAGACCAGTCTTTAGAGCCTGTTGAAATTTCTGTAAACTAATTTAGGGCAAGATTATGCCCAAGACCGCATCCCACCTTATCAATGCGACTGATTTAAGTGAATTAGTCAGTCGCTACATGAATGAAGAGGATGCGAGTCGAGTTTACGATGCTTTTTTACTTGCCGCTGATGCACATGATGGCGTAGTACGAAAATCAGGCGAACACTATATCTTCCACCCTCTGGAAGTCGCCTACACCCTTGCTGATTTACATATGGATGCCGACACTATCTGTGCCGCACTACTCCATGATGTCATTGAAGATACCCAATACACCAAAGCTGACATCACCGAAAAATTTGGGGATATTGTTGCTGACTTAGTTGATGGCGTCACAAAATTAGCAGGTGGCGAATTTACCTCACGAGATGAAGCGAACGCGGCTAGTTTTCAAAAAATGATGGCGGCGATGACACAAGATTTTAGAGTCGTTTTAATAAAACTTGCAGACCGCTTACACAATGTTAAAACCTTAGGTGTTCGTAAGCCTGCTTCAAAAAGGCGCATTGCCCAAGAAACTTTAGATATTCATGTGCCACTGGCAAGACGCATGGGCATGAATGCCATGCGCAAAGATTTACAGGTGAATGCTTTTAAACATTTATTTCCTTGGCGAGCAAAGGTACTGCAAGAAGCGATGGATAACTTCATCAGTGAAAATACTGACACCCATCAAGAAATAATTAAAACTATTACCGAAGCCCTTTATAAAAATAACGTAAAAGGACGAGTTTTTCGTTGGCATAAAAATATATACCGTCTATATCAACGTATAAAAAACAACAAAAATAAAAACCAGCTTGATAGCCAGACAGAAGCATTAGAGCTACGCGTTTTAGTTAACACCAGCGCTGATTGTTATGCCGCACTTGGTGTAATTCACCAGCTTTATCAGCCTAAAATCGGCAAGTTTAAAGATTTTATAGCCACTCCAAAAGGTTATGGTTTCCAAGCACTGCAAACGGCTTTATTAACTCCTCAACGCCAATTAATTCTTGTGCAAATTCAAAGTCACGAAATGTACCAGATTGCGCAATATGGTATTACAGCCCATCGTCGTAATCCTGATTTACTCAATTCATCAGATAAATCTCAAATCTACTTAAACCGTTGGTTACGACAAGTTGAAGAAATTCAGCAAGTGACGGGAAACGCCGCAGAATTTATGCAAGATATGAAAGCAGACCTGTTTCTTTCAGAAATTTATGTATCAACACCCAAAGGGGAAACTAAAGTCTTACCCAAGGGAGCAACTCCTATTGATTTTGCGTATTCAATTCATACCGAAATTGGAGACAAATGCGTGAGCGCTTTTATTGATGGCGAATTAAGTCGTCTAAATGCACAAATACCCAATGGTGCGACCGTAAAAATCATCACAAAGGATGATGCAACACCGCATTCGATCTGGTTGAATTATGTCATTACAGGTAAAGCACGCTCATCAATACGCAACTGGATAAATAAACGTAAATCACATGAGTTTGTTGCTTTAGGCAGAAAAATTCTTGAAAAAAGCTTGAAAAAATTTGGACTTAATCTTGATCAGATAGACCCAATAAATATGCTGAAAACACTAGAAGCACTCAGCTTAGATACAGAAGATATTTTATTTAGTAATATTGCAAAAGGTAATCAATCTTCCATGTTGGTGGCAAAACGTTTGCTTGATGACGAGCTACTAATGCCCATTGAAGATGAAGATCAAATGCTGTTAATTAAAGGCACTGAAGGCCTAGCTGTTCACTTACAGGAATGCTGTCACCCAATACCTAACGATGCAATTGTTGCCCAGCTTGATGAAATTAGAGGGCTTGAGGTGCACCGAACAAACTGTCCTGCACTTTCGCACAGCAAAGCATTACAGAAAAAAGAAACCATGAGTATCGCGTGGGTTGATGACACAAGTAATGAATCTCATTTTTTGGCTCCGCTTAATGTGCAAGTTCAAAATCGTGTTGGTGTATTGTCACACATCACAGATTTTTTAGAAAAAATGCGTGTTAACATCGAAGATATCAATATCGCAGGTGATAGCAATATCAAAGATATGTATTTTTTGCTCCAAGTAAAAGATGCAAACCATTTAAGACAAATCGCAGAATCACTCAATAATCAGTCACACGTCATTGATGTAGCACGACTATTTGACAAAGCAAAATAAGGACTCACAGATGACAAGAGAAGTAATCTCAACCGATAAAGCGCCACAGGCCATCGGCACCTACTCACAAGCAGTAAAAATTGATAACACCGTTTATATTTCGGGTCAAATTCCATTAATAGCAGAAACTATGGAGCTAGTTGAAGGTGATTTTGCAGACCATGCTCGGCAAGTGTTTAAAAACTTATCCGCTATTACAGAAGCTGCAGGCGGTAATATTAACGATTGTGCTAAGGTGAACATATTTTTAACAGACTTAAGCAATTTTGCGACAGTCAACGAAGTTATGGCTGAGTTTTTCACACAGCCTTATCCAGCACGTGCGGCTATCGAGGTATCGGCATTACCTAAAGGCGCTGTAGTTGAAGCAGACGCAGTGATGTCACTACAAGAGCATTAAAGAGCTAAATCACGCAATCTTAGAGCAAAGTGAATTATGAGTGATACAAAAATAGCACTGTACCCAGGTACATTTGACCCCATTACCAATGGTCATATAGACCTTGTACAGCGTGCAGCTAAGTTATTTGACACCGTAATTGTAGCCATAGCATCTAGCAGTAAAAAGAACCCTCGATTCTCTCTGGAGAAACGCATAGAGCTTGCAAAACAAGTCTTAAGCGATTGCCCCAATGTAGAAGTGAAAGGTTTCGATATCCTATTAATAGAATTTGCTCGCCAGCAAAAAGCAACCGTACTTATCCGTGGTTTGCGCGCAGTATCTGACTTTGAATATGAATTTCAACTTGCTAGTATGAATCGTCATCTTGCATCTGAAATTGAATCTGTCTTTTTAATGCCAGCAGATGAATATTCATTCATTTCATCATCACTAGTTAAAGAAGTTGCAACTCTAGGTGGGGATGTTTCTAAATTTGTCCATCCAATTATTTTTAAAGCTCTAAATACATAACCACCCCCCCTGTTTTTCGCTGTTTTGTATTAAACGTTTCTCTCTAATTCGCACAAAACAATGAAAAAGAAAGGGGGTGGCTAGATAAAATAACGATAAAAACAATAAATACCCCACTTTCTTGTAAAAATCTCCATCAACCTCATATTAAAAACATAGTTTGACAATGGTTAATGTTTTTTAATTTGAGCACTGTTAAAATTCATACAAAGTAATAAAGGAAGTAGAGTATATGTCATTACTAATCACTGACGAATGCATCAATTGCGATGTATGCGAGCCAGAATGTCCTAATGAAGCTATTTACATGGGTGACGAAATCTATGAGATAGATAGAGATAAATGTACCGAGTGTGTAGGTCATTATGATGAACCACAATGTGTTGAAGTTTGCCCTGTTGATTGCATTCCTAAAGATCCTGAGAATGAAGAATCTGAAGATCAACTCATGGCAAAATATGAAAAGCTGATGGCTGAATAATAGAAACCCCATGCTAATCACTTTATCACCCTCAAAAGGGCAGGATTTTGATACTCCAACACCATCGAGTATTTATAGTATTCCTGATCAACTCGACGATTCCCAACTCTTAATCAAGGAAGCTAAAAAACTTGATATTAAAGATGTGCGTGAGTTAATGGATGTTAGTGAAAATATATCGATCTTAAACGTAGAACGATTTAATACATGGTCAATGCCTTTTAATACTGAAAATGCCAAAGCTGCTTTGTTTGCATTCAAAGGTGATGTTTATTCTGGTATTCAAAAAGAAAAGTATAGCGATGGTGATCTTAACTACGCACAAGATCACTTACGTATTTTATCTGGGCTTTATGGCGCGTTGCGCCCAATGGATTTAATACAACCTTATCGCCTTGAAATGAAAACTAAATTAGACAATCCTCGTGGAACGAACTTGTATCAATTTTGGGATGAACGTATTACAGAGAAGCTAAATGAAACTCTAGAGAATCACCAAGAAAAAGTATTGGTGAATTTGGCCTCAAATGAATATTTTAAATCAGTAAAACCAAAAAAATTAGATGCTCGTTTATTAAATATAAACTTCAAGGAAACTAAGGGCGATAAAACCCGAGTGATCGCTATTTTTGCTAAACGTGCGCGTGGCATGATGACGGACTTCATTTTAAGAAACCGAATTGAACACGCTGAAGATATTAAAGATTTTGGTGTCGGCGGTTACCAATTTTCAGCACAAGAATCAACAGAGAACAATTGGGTATTTAGCAGACCTCAGCCTGCGCCTGCTAAGAAGTAATTACTTGTTCGCTTCTGCAAATTATCTCCACTAATAAAATCAAAAAACAAAGTGTCGAAACTGCTATCTAGCCCCTAGTATCGCCAATAAACGATAGTCATTTACATTCTTTGCTATATCAATCGCACTCAAACCATCTGATGTTCTTTCATCAACAGGTGAGCCACGTTTTACGAGAAAATTAGCAATATTGTGATGACGAAAACGCACTGCATGATGTAATGGTATCCAGTTTTTCACCGTACGAGCCGTTGGGTATGCTCCGTTATTAATCAGATAAATAACCGTTGAATAATGCCCTCTTGCGGCCGCCATATGTAAGGCAGTTTCACGCTGGGCGTTTGAAATATTAATATCCAAGCCCTGCGCTAATAGTTTACCTATTTGAGCATTATTTCCATTTACTGCGGCCATAAACAGATCATCTGCTTCAGGTGCTACTTGCTCATATTGCCCTTTTTTGTAACTAACTTCCTTTTGAGGCTGGGTTGCTTCTGAAGCTACTTGATTCTGCTGTTCTAGCCACTTCTGCTGATAATATTCACGAGTATGCTGTTGTGGTACTTGGGATTTTTGATTTTGCTCTTCTTGATAAATAGCTAGAGCTGCATCCATATCAAAAGCGGAGGATACGGATGGTGCTGCTAGTAACAACATCACCGATATAAATCTTCCAAAAGAAAGCTTTGTCAAATTACGCATATTTTCACCATCACGACCGCTAATTATTCAAAAATGAATTCAGAGTATAAAGATGAAAATATGATTTTTTGTGATGCTTCCAGATAAAAGCCACTAAACAAGAGATGACCAACCAAAAGGGTCATTAAGATTACTGATTAAGCACCATAAAGCCTGATAGTTCCGTTTTACCTGAGAAATGAACTATAATCATGCGAGCCTTTTACCGTCACAAATACATCCCCTTTTTTATGAAATACGTCTTTAAAATAACACTTTTTCTATTCGTTTTTGGCATTGCTGGTTGCGGCGGTGATAGCAGAACTTCAATTTTAAAAAAATGTACAACACTTGGTGATGAATCTATTACCTATGCACGTGCAAACTATGTGAAATTATTTCATTATTTCAACCCCGAAAGGTTTGCTGTTCCCTATCAAAAAATTAAAGATTACGATCATATTACTCATAGAAATGTAATCAACACCTACACCCTTGCAGTCCGTAAATTAAAGGCAAAAGATCCCGTTACAGAGTCTCTATTATCTGCCTGTAAAAACTTAGCCACTTTTAGTAAAAATTTTGTTGATCAATCTTATCCTCGCGCTATTGCATACAAAAGCCAATATAACCCTTTAAGCGATAAATTTTTCACCCAAATCAATCAAATTGTAAAGTTTGATGACAACATTGGTGAATTCAAAAAAGGTACTTCTAGCTTCAAAAAACAAGTATTAAAATATCAGGAGGCAACCAAGCAATACCGAGAAGTATTTAAGGCTGAACTTTCCGTAGATTAACTATCAACGACCAAATACATACGATAAACCATTGAATAATAGATAATTACCCCTATTATATAAGGTTAATAAACAATCTCTTATTAATCAATAACAATCAACGGAGTCAAAAAATGGAATTAGTATCAATTGGTCTAGCCATCCTAGCCATCATTATTGTGATAATGAGTGTAAAACGTATTCCTCAGGGTATGGAATATACGGTTGAGCGCTTTGGTCGTTATACCCGAACCTTAAAGCCGGGCATTCAATTCCTAATCCCTTTTATTGATATTATTGGTGCCAAGATAAATATGATGGAGCAGGTTGCCGATGTTCCTCAGCAAGAAGTTATCACACGCGATAATGCAATGGTTAGTGCTGATGGTGTCGTCTTCTTCCAGGTCATGGATGCCGCTAAATCTGCCTATCGTGTAAACGATATGTATCGCGCAATTCTCAATATCACCATGACTAATATTCGTAGTGTTATGGGTTCTATGGATTTAGATGAGCTTCTATCAAAACGCGATGAAATAAACTCACGCTTGCTTGCCGTTGTTGATGATGCAGCCGCAACATGGGGCGTGAAAATCACCCGAATAGAAATCAAAGATATTAACCCACCGCTTGATCTAGTTGAGGCGATGGGTCGTCAAATGAAAGCAGAGAGAGAAAAGCGTGCCTTGATACTTGAAGCAGAAGGTACAAGACAAGCACAAATACTTAATGCTGAGGGTATTAAACAATCCCAAATACTTGCGGCAGAAGGTGAAAAAGAGGCCGCCTTTCGCGAGGCAGAGGCACGCGAACGTTTAGCAGAAGCGGAAGCAAGAGCCACTGCCGTCGTATCTCAAGCAATTGCCAAAGGGGATATCCAAGCAATCAATTATTTTGTTGCTCAAAAATACACCGAGGCATTAAAAGATATTGGCTCTGCAGACAGTTCAAAAATCATCATGCTACCACTAGAGGCTTCTAGCTTAATGGGTTCAATTGCAGGTATTGCAGAAATAACCAAAGAAACCTTTGGTAATAATGGCAAGAAAGGAGACCAATAAATGGCAAGTGGCATCTACGATAATTTAGTCTATTGGCATTGGTGGATTGTTGCCATCGTCCTACTCATCTTAGAAATCTTTTCGCCCGGTGCATTCTTTATGTGGATGAGTGCCGCTGCAGGAGTCACTGGTGTTATTTTACTTACTGCACCTGAACTATCATGGCAAACACAATTCATTATATTTTCTCTTACCAGTGTTTTCGCAATAATTGCAGGAAAAATGTGGTTTAAACGTAACCCTATCGACACAGAAAACCCCTCACTAAACTCACGAGAGGATGAGCTAATTGGCAGGGTTTTTGAGGTTGAACAAGCTATTATAAATGGTAGTGGGCGCGTTAAAGTAGGCGAATCTACATGGAAAGCAAACGGTCCAGACAGCAAAGTAGGGGCTTCCGTTCGCGTAATAAGTGTCAGTGGCGCAGAATTGACTGTAGAAACCATATAAGCCATATATCTATAGCCACCCCCCCTGTTTTTCGCTGTTTTGTACGTGATTTAACAATACAAATCATCGAAAAAAGGGGGAGGTGGTCAGTTTAAAACATGCAAAAGCCAATAATTTGGTTTAATAATTCTATGTTAGACTAAATTGAAATAAATCAAATGGTGAACACGTATGAAAATATCAAAATCAATCCTAATAAGCCTATTCTCTTTATCAATTGCCGTAGTATCGCCCCTTCAACTAGTCTCCGCAGAAGAAAAAGAAACCAAAGGCGTTATGATCACCCATGGAATCCAAAGTGTCGATGTAAAACACGATGGTAAAACAGTTGCCATCACTCGCGTTCAAGATAAGAAGAATGAAATCGTTCCTTTTTATCGGAAAACTACTCGCGGAACAATTCAAGCAATGCACCCATTTGCACCTCACACGGTAGAAACAATTGGTGAACGTGAAATAATTGAATATATCCAAAAAATGTCAGTCGGTGATAGCTCGATTATAATTATTGACTCAAGAACACCTGCTTGGGTGAAGCGTAGCGGAATGATACCGGGGGCTGTAAACATCCCATTTACACAATTCTCAGATGATGCCGTGACCTTAGAAATTATGGAAGATGAGTTTGATGTCATCCCTGGAGAAACTTTCAATTTTAGTAATGCCAAAACCTTAGTGATGTACTGTAATGGTAACTGGTGCGGTCAATCACCAACGGCGATTCGTAAACTACTGTCTATGGGCTACCCTGCCGCTAAAATCAAATACTTCCGTGGTGGAATGCAAAGCTGGACAGCATTAGGGCTTACAACGGTTAAATAACATAAACAAAATAGCGTGCTATAAGTCACCTAGCTGACATATATCATAAGAAATTGTTTTTATAATTACCAAAATCTTGAAACAACTTCTGTAGACCTCATGTTTTAAACATAGTAAATACAGAAGCTGTATTCGTGAGAGTATTCAATGAATACTCTCAAATAAATATAAGGTAGGTAAATAATGAGAACAGACAAATTAACCAGCAAGTTTCAACTTGCACTCCAAGATGCCCAATCCCTAGCGTTAGGAAAAGATCATCAGTTTATAGAACCGACACACCTAATGATCGCATTACTTGATCAAGAAGGTGGAAGCGCGCGCGGCTTACTCACACAGGCAGGTGTGAACGTCAATTTATTGCGCTCACAATTAGGCGAAGCACTCGATAATATGCCATCAGTCTCTGGCGGTGGCAGTGAGGGTGATATTCATGTTTCAAACGACTTATCACGCCTACTCAATGTCACGGATAAGCTTGCTCAACAACGTAATGACCAATACATATCATCCGAGCTTTTCATGCTTGCCGCATTAGAAGATAAAGGCATATTAGGCAAAACGCTAAAAAACAATGGCGCAACAAAAGATGCATTAACCCATGCGATAGATGCAATGCGGGGTGGGCAATCTGTGGATAACCCCAACGCGGAAGATCAACGTGAAGCTCTTAAAAAATATACGATTGATCTAACCGAACGTGCTGAACAGGGCAAGATCGACCCAATCATTGGCCGCGATGAAGAAATTCGCCGTATGGTGCAAATTCTACAGCGCCGAACAAAAAATAATCCCGTAATAATTGGCGAGCCTGGCGTGGGCAAAACAGCCTTAGTTGAAGGCTTAGCACAGCGTATTGTTAATGGCGAAGTGCCAGATAGTGTAAAGGGCAAGCGCCTATTATCACTCGACTTAGCGGCATTATTAGCAGGTGCAAAATTTCGTGGCGATTTTGAAGAACGCTTAAAAGCCGTGCTCAGTGATATTGCTAAATCAGACGGCAATGTGATTCTGTTTATAGATGAAATTCACACCATGGTAGGTGCTGGTGCATCAGAAGGTGCAATGGATGCAGGCAACATGCTAAAACCTGCATTGGCACGTGGTGAGCTGCATTGTGTTGGCGCGACCACATTAGATGAATATAAAAAATACATTGAAAAAGATGCCGCACTTGAGCGTCGCTTCCAAAAAATTATTGTCGATGAACCAACCGTTGAAGATACTGTGGCAATTTTGCGTGGATTAAAAGAGCGTTATGAAGCACATCATGGTGTAGAAATTACTGACCCTGCAATCGTTGCTGCGGCAACACTTTCTCATCGTTATATTAGCGATCGCCAATTACCTGATAAAGCCATCGACCTTATTGATGAGGCGGCTTCGCGTATTCGCCTAGAAATTGATTCAAAACCAGAATCAATGGATAAGCTTGAACGTAAATTAATCCAATATAAAATTGAGCGTGAAGCACTTAAAAAAGAAGATGATGCCGCATCTAAAAAACGCTTGAGTGAGCTACAAGAAAAAATTGATTTGCTCGAAAAAGAATTTTCTGATCTTGAAGAAATTTGGAAGTCAGAAAAGGCGGCAGTTCAAGGCACAGCGCACATCAAAGAAGCTTTAGACCAAGCACGTATTGAGCTAGAAACAGCACACCGTGCAGGTGACTTACAACGTTTATCTGAACTGCAATACGGTAAAATACCCGAGTTAGAAAAGCAACTAGAAGCGGCAAGTGAAGTGGATGAAACAGAAAATTTTCAACTACTGCGCAACAAGGTTACAGAAGATGAAATAGCCGAAATTGTAGCAATGTGGACAGGTATCCCTGTTTCTAAAATGCTCGAAGGTGAGCGCGATAAATTATTGCGAATGGAAGACGAGTTGCGTAAACAAGTAATCGGCCAAAGCGAAGCAATAACTGCAGTTTCTAACGCAATTAGGCGTTCACGTGCAGGTTTATCTGACCCTAATCGCCCTAATGGCTCATTCTTATTCCTTGGCCCTACAGGCGTCGGTAAAACTGAGTTGAGCAAAGCGTTAGCAAACTTTTTGTTTGATACCGAAGAGGCAATGGTGCGCGTTGATATGTCCGAATTTATGGAAAAGCATTCAGTGGCACGTTTAATCGGCGCACCTCCAGGGTATGTTGGCTACGAAGAAGGCGGATATTTAACGGAGCTAGTTCGTCGCAAACCTTATTCTGTAATTTTATTAGATGAGGTTGAAAAAGCACACCCAGATGTTTTCAATATACTATTGCAAGTATTGGATGATGGTCGCCTAACCGATGGGCAAGGTCGTACCGTTGATTTTAGTAATTCCGTTGTCATCATGACATCCAATATGGGCTCTGACGTTATTCAAGCTATGGCAGGCGAGAGTGGTAGCGAGCAAGGCTATGAGGATATGAAATCAGCGGTAATGGAAATTGTTAGCACACACTTCCGCCCAGAATTTATTAACCGTATAGATGACAGTGTCGTCTTTAGGCCTTTAACGAAGGAAGATATTCGCCAAATTGCATCAATTCAGCTTAAAACTCTCAGCAAACGTTTAGCTGAAAATGATTTAAGTATTGAATTTACAGACGCTGCATTGGATATCATTGGTGAAGAAGGCTTTGACCCTGTTTATGGAGCACGTCCACTTAAACGTGTGATTCAGAGTAAAATTGAAAATCCACTTGCTCAAAAAATACTAGGCGGTGAGTTTGCGTCAGGTGATAGGATAATGGCTGATATTGAAGATGGACATATTGTTTTCAGGCATTAAACTGCAAAATAAAAAAGGAGTGATGAATCATCACTCCTTTTTTATTTTAAACTATCCTCCTCCATGTGCTGCAGTATGATTAAAGCTGCAACTTCCCAAAGGCGGTAACGTCTGAGGGAAAACACAAGGAGGGGGTACAAAGACAACAGATCGTTTAATCGGCCCTTTCACTAGTTCTACTACTTTAAGACTGTGATTTTTTCTTTGCACAAAAGGATCAACAACTGAATTAACCGTAATATCATCATCACTAGTATTAGATATTATAATATTCATTGTTGGAGGCACATTAGCAGGACAACCTGTAGTGCTATTTGCATTCGTTATTGTGCAGTTATTAGTAGTAGTAGGAGGCGCCGCTATCGCTTCATTAATTAGTCTGCCACTTACTCCTGCTGTAATAATACCTGCTAATAATGATGTTGCAGCAAGGGTACGAATATGTCGCCCTTGCATTCTAGGCAATATAAATAAGCCTGTGAAAATTAACATTATACCCAGTATAACTGTTGAAGTTAAGCTGAGTGGAACAGCCTGATGCGTATGCATGGACATTATGTTATGAGCAAAACCTCCGCTCATTGAAAATATTAAACTTGTGCTTAATAGCCCTTTAGTTAACAATTTCTTACTTTTATTTTTCACAATACATCTCCATAGTTTTAAATTGATAGAACCAAAATATATCTATTGGAGAATTGTGTTGGTATAAGCTTTATCACGATATTAGCTAGTGTTTTTAGTTACATCACAAATATACAATGCTTAAAAGTATTCGAACCCAATAAATAGCCCTATTTTTATTAGTATAATTGTTTATGGTTCATCTAAGCTATAGTACAAACGTACTAGTATATTTGTACTAACTAACTAATAGTATTGTAAGAAAGTCATACTCTTCTTTATATTAAAAATCATAAGCACGTCCTGAGGGCGTGGGTAGATCGGTAGGCTCTAGCCTGACGAATGTGTCAGCAACATATAGATGCCATCAAAAACTGTTATTCTCGCGTAGGCGGGAATCCATCTGTCAGAATGGCACTTTGTACAACCATGGATACCTGCCTTCGCAGGTATGACGTTATTTGTATGCAAAGTGACGTGAGTTATTAAGAATAAATACCCTTCTAGGGTGAGATCAAAACCATGTTCTAAGAACGTGGATTTTTAATTGTGATAATTATTTTACCTACGATCTATATTTTCAGTACAATTAAAACTATTGGTGCAAATATAGGAAAAATAATATGCAAGTATCTTTAGTTATAACCATCTTAGGGTCAGATCAACCAGGACTGGTGAAATCACTGTCTGAAACACTTAACCGCTTCAGTGGTAACTGGACTGAGAGTCGCATGAGTCATCTTGCAGGAAAATTTGCCGGAATCTTGCAAGTCTCTGTGCCAGAAGCTCAAGTTAATGAACTCACCACAGCGCTTAAAGCTTTGCAGTCAAATGGTTTACAAATATCCATTGAAAAAGCAGATCAAGATATATCAGCGAAAGCAACGACAGCTACAAAGGTTTTAAGTCTTGAATTATTAGGGCAAGACCGTCCTGGGATTATCCGTGATATTACCGAACAGCTGGCGCGATTGAATGTAAATATCGAAGAGTTAGATAGCGAGGTAAAAGAGGCCAGTATGTCAGGTGGCACACTCTTTTGCGCCAAACTTCAGTTAGGCTTACCAGAAAGTGTACCAACAGAAGCGGTACAAGATTCACTTGAAAGTATGTCTGATCAATTTATGGTGGATATTAATTTTACCTGAATCAGTAGTAACTACTCTTCTTGAGAAAATATTGGATAAGTCGATCTGAATTTAGTGCTGAAAAATTGTACTCGATAGGTCTTTTCTTATTTTATCTTAGTGCGAACGAATCACATTAAAGGTAACGGGTTTGCTCATCATCACAATGCGCCCACCGCGATCGACAATTTTTGCCATTACGGCATGAGTACCACCACTTAAATTTGAGAAGTTATTAATCCGAGATTTACTTCGAGTCATTTCTTTTCCATCAAGCATAAACGCTATTTGATGTCCTTTTTTGAGTGGAGGCTTGATGCTTAACATTGCGGAGACTTCGCCACCAAAACCTGATTTTATAATTTGGTTTTCTTTTGGCGCGACAAAAGCTAACTTGGTATATATCACTGGTTTTGCTTTAGCTAAAATAGGAGTAGCCACAACTGGTTTTACGACAGAAACAGCTTTAGACGTATCATCACCAAGTGGTTTCCATTGCTCTTTAAAGCCATCAATTACCATAATTTCTGGCATTTTAAACTTATCAAGCTTGGCGTTAGCTGGTGGCTCATCACCGTATTGAATATTGCCGTGACTATCTTTCCATTTAAAAACACCTTCAGCATGGATTGTGAGACCTGAAAGCACGATAAGAAAAAGTGTTAAACTTTGTATTGTTATTGAACGCATAGCACCACCTTGTAAATCAGCAATTTGCCTTAATAGTAATAGACTTAGTATAGCAAAGAAGGTTCAAGCACTTCGTCGCTTTTCAAAACCATACAAAAACACTAGAGAACAGACTAAATGAATAATGAACTAATACCGAGTGATCCCAATGATAAAAAATGGGCAATGGCAATCCATCTTTCCGCGTTGATTGGATTATTATTGCCTTTAGGATTAGTACTAGGGCCTATTATAGTTTGGATGCTTAAAAAAAATGAAGGCGACTATTTTGACAAACAAGGCAAGAATGCAGTGAACTTTCAACTAACCATTTTGATAGCTGCCTTCATCTTCGCAGTTTTAGGGACGATAATTAAACCACTTTTTGCTTTGGCTTTTGTTGCCGGTATTACTGGGCTTCTATTTGCAATCATTGCTGGTATAAACGTGAACAGTAACGGTGACTATAAATATCCTTTTTCTTTTCGCTTTATCAAATAACGCGGCCAAAACCCCAAGAAAAGTCCAACTTTAGAGCGCTTGCTCCGCCAACACGAACTGCCTGAAACATTAGCTCTGCCATTTTTGTTGATTGGCGAATACGTGCAACATCAAGCATTAACTCTGCATCTGCTGCTAGGCGCTCCACATCTTCATTTGGATAGCCTGCCCAATATTTAAGGTCATGTAAAAAACAGGCGGGGTAAATATCTTTACCTCCTGTTTTATCTGGCCACATGGTGCAACCATCGCTACTAAACTTTAATGCTGGCGGATCCTTTTCTATTTTTTTCCACAAACTTTTTAAACCGTAATACTCACAAATTTCTTTTATTTTTTCTAATGAGACTTCTTCATTGATCGCTGGTAATTTCATAGAAACCTCCATTTAACATTTCTTCTAGTATACTCTCCCTATGTTTATTGACCAACGACACCGCGATAAAGAAACCACCTCAAAAGGTGAGAAAATCTTTATTGTTATTATTAGTTTAGTTTTCCTATTTATGATGTCGATGGAAATCATCACTAACTACGAACCACGTAAATTGGGTGCTTTGCTTTTTGTTATTTTTTGGATTCCACTACTATTTATTCATGAATTTGGTCATGCCATTATGGCAAAACTACTGGGGTGGCGCGTTAATCGTATAGTGATTGGTTTTGGGAAAGTCCTAGTGCACACGCGTTTACTCGGTGCGCCAATGGAAATTCGTACCATTCCACTGGAAGGCTTTGTACAAATCGCTCCTAAAACAGTAGCGCTTGCACGACTAAAACATGCACTAATTTATTTTGCAGGCCCTGGTATTGAACTGTTAGCCTTTTTTATAATTACAGCAGTACTTGGTGGCTTTGATCAAATGTTTAGTATCTCAAATGATTACTCACACATTGCTTTACAGAGTTTTGCCTTCGCGGCACTTGCTGGCGCAGTGATTAATTTGATTCCCATCGGCATTATTACCAAAGATGGTAATACTCCAAATGATGGCATGGGAATCTTACTGTGTTTATTCTCAAGTGGTATGGATTATGAACTTTGGATCCGGGAATCAAATAAAGAAAAAGAGTTTTAAGCCCCTTTCTAAGCTCAAAAAATGCTTAGAAAACACAAATCATCGAAAATAGGGGGGGGTGACTATCAAAAATAGCTTATATTTATACCCACCTGTATAAACTGGCAACATAGGTAACAGATTAAACTGGGAACATAGGTAACACAATATCATTAAAATCAGGCATAGGAGGAAACAACTATGCCATGGATGGAGTTAGATATTGTGGAATTACG
>Ga0256840_1000217_pt1 | contig 56067 bp, 57 predicted proteins | sample 355202metaG_FD_185969 | JGI IMG/M metagenome (GOLD analysis project Ga0256840, IMG submission 185969) | Hydrothermal vent microbial communities from Mid Atlantic Ridge, Atlantic Ocean - 355-202 | ecosystem: Environmental > Aquatic > Marine > Hydrothermal vents | place: Atlantic Ocean: Mid...
TACACACTACACTAATGGTGAACTCGCTGTTTTTATGGTACAATTAACACAAATCTTAACTTTTTAACACTCAAACTATTGCAAAAGGAGTTCTAGTGTCACTGTTTCGCTACGCCGTTCTTCTGTTACTTGTATGGTGGTTTCACACCACTGGCCTATCGGCAGCGACACTTGTTGCAGAGTACCGTTTTGACTCATGCTTATGGAACGGCAGTACCGGCGAAATCAAAGATAATATCTTAGGTGATAACAACGGTACCCCTACCGGAACAAACGTCTCAACGACAACACTAAAACGCAAAGTTTGCCACAGTGCTCAGTTTAGCGGTGATGCCATCGATATTGACAATCTTGACATAAACACAAGCCTCGGTGCCAAAAACTCCGTAGCCTTTTGGATGTATTGGGACGGTACCGGCGGTGTCATGCCCTTTGGCTGGTATGCGCATGACCTGTGGTTTACACGAGGTGCTTTTGGTTTTAACAGTTTCAACAGTGATATTTACGGCATCAGCTCTGCCGGACTTGAAAACGGATGGCACCATGTCGCTGCCGTCTTTACCAATGGCGATATGCATGCCAATACGCTCTATATTGACGGAGTGGAACAAAATCTGACTCAGCGATACAGTTCTCCTGTCAATGCTCGCAGTGTTGCTAACAGCAGTGCGCGCATCGGCGGATGTCGGGTGAGTAACGGTTACCGATTTAAAGGCTATCTCGATGAAATGCGCATCTATAACGGAGAGATCAATGCTTCTGCTGTTAACGCTATAATGAACACAACCCATACCTGTCGGTGTGTTGAACCTTTGGGAGACTGGCGATTGGATGAGTGTCTTTGGGAGGGTAGCAACAATGAAGTCCAAGACAGTAGCGGCAACGGCTACCACGGTACCGCGCAACGTGGTGCAACGACCCAAAGTGCTGCCGATGCACTCGGTGGTCAATGCCGTACGGGACTGCTTCACGACCAGTACATCACCCTGCCGACGTTCCCGCATCTTACCCACTCACGCAGCATTACCGCATGGTTTAAAACGACCGATATTTCCCAACGGGGGCAGCGCATCTTTGCCGATGATGAATACAACAGTCTGGGTTCATACGCATTGAGTGTCGGCGATCCGGGATCCGGAAAAATACGCTTCTATATTCGAGGGCTCAATGCCGTCTCGCTCGACAGTGCCGCTGTTATTCAAAACAATCAGTGGTACTTCGCCGCAGCAACGTTTGATGCGAACAGTATGACCAAACGGTTACGGCTCTATGACAGTAGCGGCACGCTCATTAGTGATGTTCAAGCAACGGTTTCCGGAGTACTCCATACTCAAAACGGTACACCCTCTCTTGGAGGAGAAACCGCAAATGGCGAAGTAGCAAATCGTTTCAACGGAAACATTGATGAGGTGAAAGTCTTCGATGCCGCTATAGATACGGATCAGATTCAGGCCATCATGGTGCAATCACACCCGTGCGGATGTGCTCAGGCGATTGCCTCTTACCGATTTGACGAATGTTTTTGGGACGGTAGCGTCGCAGAAGTCGGCGATGACATAGGCAAAGACAATAACGGCACACGTACCGGTAGCAATGCTACCACAAGCACTACACAACGTCAAGTATGCCGCAGTGCCTTTTTAGACGGTGATGTCATCGATATTGACAATCTTGATGTTGACACGGCCCTCGGTGCCAAAAACTCCGTAGCCTTTTGGATGTATTGGGACGGTACCGGCGGTGTCATGCCCTTTGGCTGGTATGCGCATGACCTGTGGTTTACACGAGGTGCTTTTGGTTTTAACAGTTTCAACAGTGATATTTACGGCATCAGCTCTGCCGGACTTGAAAACGGATGGCACCATGTCGCTGCCGTCTTTACCAATGGCGATATGCATGCCAATACGCTCTATATTGACGGTGTGGAGCAAAACCTGACTCAGATATACAGTTCTCCAAGAAGTTACCGCAGCGTTGCTAACAGCAGTGCGCGCATCGGCGGATGTCGGGTGAGTAACGGTTACCGATTTAGAGGCTACCTGGATGAATTTTACATTTTCAAAGGGGAACTCAAAGCAGTAGAGATCCAAAAATTAATGTTTGCCACACACCCTTGTCAGTCGTGCGGCCTTGAATTTACCAATACACACTTTAATGCATGGGACACCTTCCGATCTCTCACTGACCAAAACATCTCTACCAAATATGCTCAAAACACTTTTTCACTGACACTAGCAGCACTGAATCCTACCCATGACAATTTTCAAGAGTTTAACGGCACTGTCTGTACTCAAATTATTGATACCGACCATGCCAATGCCGCTAAAAGCAGCTGGGTAAAATCTTTTTTTAACGAAGCCAACGCAACAGTTGTCACGTTAAACAGCAACGGTGCCGTTAAAAATGCCCGTCTTGTCATGGCATGGAAACGTAATGTCAATGAGTCCTGTCCGCTGGTCAACGAAGACAATAGCACTCTCTCTGCCGATAACTTTGCTCTGCGCCCTGAACGCTTTCATCTCTCCCTCTCCGCCGCACCCTATTATGCTGCAGAAGCTTTTCGTTTGCATACCACTGCCCTATCGCCTCTTGGCACTACAATACTTGATTACAATGAAACACAAGGAAGCTCTTATATTATTGATGCCAATGAAACACGAAGGGAATGCCGCACCTCAACCGAACAGTTTCATGTTGCCAATAACGCTTTTGTTCATGGAGAACGTAGCGACATCAACGCAAGTTTTAGTGGGCTTGCTTCCTATTTAACGATTCGTATCCATGAGATCAACGGCAGTGAATTTGCTACGGTCGATCGTGACGATACCAACGACACCCAGCGTCTTATTACACCGTACGAACACAATATTACGGTGCTGCCCTATGAACTCAATGTGACACAGACACGTCTGTATGCCAGTACCGTTACAGACTGGCTCTATATGGCCGATATAAACGATATGAATGCCAGTTTACATGTAAAATTGCAAGCCTTCAATAAAGAACATCATCTCCTGGAAGATTTTAACGCCAGTTGCTATGCGCACGATATCGGAATTCGCTTCGGCGTCACCTCTGACGGTAATCAGAGTATCGACATGAACTACAGTGCCGCCGAAGGTACTTTTAGCGACGGTAGCTTAAAAAAACATGCCACTTTGGGAGAGATCAATCAGAGCATGACCATTCCTTCGGGAAATTTTGAAGAGGGTATCGGCTATGCGGTCATGGACTTTAACGTCAATCGAAAGTTTGATGCACCGATCAACCCGTTTCGTATTAACGGTCTTGCAGCAACCATTACCACGACAACGGCATCAAAGGAGTACCATAACAATACCCATCTCAATGACGGCAGACTCATCTTCTATTATGCCCGTCTTAACACAAACGACATGAAAACCTCTGAAGACAATGCCCAAAACAGCATCGACATTGAGGTATACGACACAACAACCAGTACCTACACCAACAGTTTTAAGCGGAACTCTTTGGCATGGTGGCGCAATCAAAAACACGATAGTTCACCCTTGGGTACGATTCACGCTGTTGATGCAACCAACAGCACGCTCTACGCCCCGCCGATTCAGTTCTCACTGGCGGCTTCCAATATATCCGCTCCGACAAACGGTACCATTACCCTCACCCTTCCTCGGAACGACGGACGTCATGTTTTACATGTAAAAACCGACTCGTGGCTTTGGTATATTCCTAAAAAATTCGGATCGGACTACAGTGATGCCATCAACTCAAAATGTACCGCTCACCCCTGTTTTATCTATGTATTTGATAATCCCGCCGCAGAAGAGAATATCGCTTCAGGAGCTTACAAAGGGGGCAACACAAAAGTTTATGATCGCGGCACGTACAACAAACAGGGTGTCAAGGTGTTTCGATAAATGTGCCGCCGTGCCCTGACCCTCATTGAGATGATTGTTACTATTCTCATTATTGCTGTCGTCTTTACCGTCGTTCCCAAAATTATTTTTGCCTCCAACAAAGCAATAACCTTAAGTATGAAAGAGGATGCTCTCTTCCATGCCTATGTACTTATTGGCTCTATAAGCAAATTGGCATGGGATGAGAACACCCTGACTGCCGGTAAAATTCTCAGTACTACCGATCATACGTGTAGCGACTATCGTATCGGCGGTTTTTTAGGCTCCCGCAACTGTATTGACTCCGCACTTTTTGCTTCGACACTCGGTTCAGAAGGCGGCGATGCCGATGATATTGACGACTACAACAACTATCTAGAACCCATTAGCGTCGGTACCCAAAATCGCTACAATCTCTCTGCTACCGTTACCTATACCGCGACACAGGAACTCAAACGCATTACCGTCACCGTTGCGTCACATGCCCAAAATACTAAAATCAAACAGTTTCAATCGAGCTTTTTTTACGACTCTGCAAACTTGGGACAGATTCAAATTAAAAAAGAGCCATGGCAATGAGAGGCGCTTTTACTTTAATAGAGATGATTTTTGTCATCGTTATTGCCGCTGTACTCTCCGTAGGAAGTTTCAAAGCAATGCAGGCTCTTTTTGTTCGCAGTGCTCAAGCCAAAGCCGTTGGCGACTTGACACTGCGCTCACAAATTGTTCTTGATCAGCTCAATGCCCTCCTCTACAACCGCGTTCCCAACAGCGTTATCGGCTATACTCCCGGAGATATTTGTGAGCCCATAGCCCAACTCTCGGTATCACGTCCCGTTCTGGAGTGGCTGGGCACTATGGACGACGACCTGTTGCAACGCCGCTATGACGGTTTTGTCAACATGGGAGAGAGCAATCGTACCACTGCAACACTCGCGACTCCCCACATTGACGCCACCCTCAATGCCGCTACGCTCAATCTAATTTTTTCAGGCAGTCTCGATGACGGTTCCGATGAGAGCTTTAGTGCCTGCGGCGGTGCATTCGGCTGGCACGGGCAGCAGAGCCGCCTGAGTTTTGATGTCGCTATCGGCACCGATACAATCCGCATTACCGATACCGTACAACCACAGTTTATTTATGAAAAATTCTATCTGAGCGACACCGCATATGCCGTTGCCCGTGGTGCCGATGTCAGTAATTTAAACAATTGTTCCTACGACACCTCATTACTGAAAGATGTCGCCAATACCCTCTTTCTCTTTTACAACTACCGACCGTTTCAAGGCGAAACATTTTGCGCCGACGGCGGTGTGGGAAATGTTGTCGTACTCGCCGAAGATGTCAGCGCTTTTCGTGCAGAAAACGTTAATGATGCTATTGTTCTGAGTATCGATATGAATCGCTCCATTCGCGGCTCACACGCTACTGTGCATATTACCAAACAAAAGGCAGTTTTTTAATGCGTCGCGCTATGGGAATTTGGCAAGCCATTATGATGATTCTTCTCATCAGCGGTATGATGATGATTGTCTTAAAATATGCTTCCGTCTCCTCAAAACATGTCGCCGCCACCTACATAAGAGAACAGAGCGAACTTTTTTTAAACAGTGCCGTAGAACAGACACTTTTGGCCATTGCGTTTCACGATCGAAGCAGCGGCTGCTTAAGCAATTTTTCACCGCCGGACGTGACTGTTCGTGCCACCACATACCATGCGACTGTTGCCATAACACGCTACTACCTTCAAGAAGGCAGCGACGATCTGGCACACTGTAGCGCGCTGGGTGTTGCCATAAGCCCCGGCAGTGCGCTGAGTCACGGTATGGCACTGCTGGAAATCACCGTTACGGCAAAACGAAACGGCACCATTGTGAGCAGACTTTTACGCAGGACATTACAGCAGCCATGAAAAAAGCATTTACACTTATTGAACTGATTTTTGTTATTGTAATTATCGGCATTATGGCCGCAGTGGGAAGCTCTTTTTTTCGTTCCGACTATCTGCGTAACGACGTTCAGTTTATTCTAAGCAAGATTCAAGAAGCACACTATAGAGGCATTGGCTATGAACATAACGATTTTGGCATCGAATCCAGTACTCCCGATTACCAAAACGGATGCATCGAGTTGAAAAAAAATCGTCTTAACGACAGCGTCACCAACGCTACGGCTCACTACCATTTACATGTAGATGATTTTGACTATGGTGTCCTCTGTTTTGATGCCAAAGGGCGACCTCACCACGATAATTTTAAAAAATCCACACTATTAACTACCCAAAAAGTACTAAATTTCACATATTCTGGAAAATCTCAGTCAATTATCATTGAACCTGTGAGTGGATATGCTATAATAAAGCAGTAGTAGTTACATATTAATTAAAAATAATTTTAAGAGTTAAAATGATCACCGACTCCATTCTCTATCTTCTTCACAATGATGAGACATTGCTCTTTGACGGTACCCGTTTTAGTGCACCTCCGACGACAAAAAAAGCCGCTTATTACAGTGTTGCAACACTGCCGATTTCACTGATTCGTACGCACGGCTTTAAAGTTTCTAAAGAAATTAGCAGTGAAAAGCTTGCCATTCAAACAGAGATCAGTATGTATGAAGAGGGGGGACTCAACCCTGATGTTGATTTTAAAATTGGTTCACAAAGTATCCCTTTAGAGCATGATGAGAGTCTGTATATTGAATCGTATGCGGTCGAAATTGAGACTATTCATCATAAATTTGACACTTTCGTGAAAAAAAACCGACTCATTGATGCCATTATTTTACCTTCATTGAGCTACAAGGCTCTCTACGCATTTGAATATCTTGAAAGCCAAAACGACCTCTTTATCCATTTCGGTGAATTTAGTGCTTACGCCGTTATTTTTAAAAACGGTCACTATATTGCTACGCGCTCCATTAGTACCTTGAGCGATCTGGCTGAAAAACTTGGTATTTCTGTTGAAAGAGTACGCAAACTTCTCAGCACCAAAGGTGTTGAAAGTGACCGCTACACTCCCGATGAACTGTTACAGATGCACACCATTCAAGAGGAACTCTCCAAAGTTGTAGAGCGCATTGCACACTCCATCAGCCATAAACGCGGTATTTTTCGACTCGATCATATTGACCGCTTTTTTATTGACTTTGAAGGCAGCACAATTCCGGGATTTTTAGAGATGTTTGACAGCTACGGGCATGAGGCATCACGTAAAGAGGTTCTTGACGTATTTGACGCCGTTGCACCCGGTCAGAAGCATGATGCGCTCAATGCCCTTTATGCCTTGGGCGGTTTGTCACAACGGTATCCTCTTGTCAATCTGAGCATCTACGAACGAAAACCCGCTTTTTTCAAAACCCATGCGGGACAGTTTGCACTGGTCCTGATACTTGCCTCTCTTCTTGCACTTGCGTATCCTCTATATGCTCAGTTAGAATATGTTCGCTTACAAGCCGAACATGCTGCATTGAAAGAAGAAGTAAGCACTATGGAATCTATGACACAAAAACTTCGCGCTACACTCAAAGAAGAGCGCCAAAAACGCGATCGACTTCAAGAGCAGTATCGGACACTTGTCGGTACTATCGAGGGGTATGACCATATGCTCGACGCTTTAGTCGATTTCGATACTGAAAAACTCTCACGACAAGAGATGATGAAAGATATTAATCTGGCCATGCGGCGTTATGCCCTCTCCTCAAAGCATCTGGAACAAAACGGTTCCCAATCCATGAGAGTGCATATTATCACCCCGTATGCCAAACGCGATAATATTGCCAAGTTTATGAAGCATCTCATCAACAAAGGCTACAGCCATGTCGAAACTCAAAAAATCGAACGTGATGACACACTTTATGAAAGTCTGGTGGAGATACGTCCATGAATGAACAGTTTGAACTTCTGGAGTCCCAACTCAGCGAGATGTCTGCTGTAAAACGGATCGGTATCTATGTTACTATTGTTGCAGCGCTTCTTTTTATGAGCTGGAATTTTTTCGGTGAACCGTTATACCATGATATCGAACGCGAACGTCACGCCATTGCATCATTGGAACATAAACTGCAACAGCGCGGTACCCACTCGTTAGAACGTGCTATTTCCAAATGCCGTAACAAGATATTGACCCTTCAAGACGACCTTACAAACGTCCATTTTAAAAATCAGTTCTTACGTACCAAGCTGGAGTCGATCGGATTTATTCTCTACAGTCAAGAAGGTGCGGCACAGATACTCGACGATCTTTTGAAACAGTCGGTGAATCACGGCATTACGATCGATCTGATCGAATCAGAAAAAAAAGAGCACTCATATCTGCCCTATATCCAGGAAAAATCGCAAATTCATGTCACCGGAAACGGCAGTTTTAAAAGTATTATTGCACTGATGCAGTATATTGACAGCCTCAATGTTCTTATGCGTACCCAATCCGTCATTATCGGTATTGACGACAATAACGCCACCCGATTCGACATGAATCTCTCACATTACGGAGTCGAACTATGAGAGTATTTCTAATTGGACTGTCTCTGCTGTCTGCTGCAAAACTCATTGCCGTAAATCTTGACATCACTCCTATTGTCCATAAAATCGACTCCCTTCAACAGAGCAGACAGACCTCGCCTACAGTGGACTATGATGTTTTTGACCCGTTTGCCAAAGCCAAGCCTCTATTGGCACAAAAAAAACAGCCGCCTATTACAAAAAAAAGAATTCGACCGATTATAGTTCAGACCATACTCAATCGCCGTGCCCTCATTGACGGGAAATGGTACGCGGTGGGAAGTCGTATTTACGGCAGTACCGTTACTGCAGTCAAACAGAACCATATTGTCCTTGCCAAAAACGGCAAAACCGTTACGATTCCGCTTAAAACGGGCAAACGTATTATAATTACCAAGGAACCTGACCAATGAAGCTGTTTTTGATCTTTCTGTGCAGCGTGATGCTTCTAGCGGCCTCTGAACACTCTTGTGACGAGACACTTTTTACCTTTGACGTCACCCCGCAAAGCGGTAATGTACGTATTATCGATATTGTTGAAAATGTCGCACATGAGTGCCGTTTTTCCGTTAGAATCACTGATGATGAAGCCAAAAAAGTACTCAATACGCCGCTCTTTCTGGTACACATTAAAGACTATACTTTAGACAATATTTTTGATTTTCTCTTTACTCAGCACAATATGTTCTATACTTTTGATGCCGTTAAAAATGTCTTAACACTCTCCTACCTTGAAACCCGATCTTTTATTATTGATTATGTCAATTTAACCGAGCACTCTACCGACTCGACCAAAACCATTACCGTAGGTGCTGCCTCAATGTCCAATAACAATAGTCAAAACGGCTCACAGAATCGCAGCAACAATACACAGCAACGTTCAAGCAATGCCGACTACACGACAGTCATTTCCAAATCAAAATTCGAGTTTTGGGACAAACTCAGCCATGAGATCGACACCATCTTGTCACGTGACGGCGACATCATGCAGATTGAAAGCAAGTCAATCATTAATCGTGAAGCCGGTATTGTTACCATCACCGGTACCAAAGATCAGATTGATCGAATCAGCAGTTATCTTGAAAAAGTCAAAGGCCGCCTGCACAAACAGGTGATGCTTGAGACCAAAGTATTTGAACTGCGCTACAGCAACAAAGAGAGTACCGGTGTGGATTGGAGCAAATTCAACCTCTCTCTTAAGGGTGATACCAAGAACCTCTTTACCAACAGTGCCAATGACTCCGGCTACTCCTTCAGCTATCAATTCTCTATGGACGGATTGATTGATTTTTTAAATCAATACGGTCATTTGAGTGTTCTCTCGACTCCTAAAATTTTAACACTCAACAATCAACCCGCTGTCATTAACGTCGGCAATCAAATTAACTACCGCTACGAAACCGGCAGTGTCAGTGCCACCAATGTCGGAGCCTCTACGACCAATACCTATTTGATGAGTTCGGTATTTATTGGACTGACACTCAATATTGTGCCTGAAATTACCGATGACGGTTTTGTCATTTTACGTATCAACCCCGTTATCAGCGAAGAGCTGGACGAGAGTGATCGTCTCAACACGGACAACCCTAACAGCGGTGTCGATGCCAACGGCATTCGTATTATGCCGCCCGATATTAAGATTAAGCAGCTCTCTTCCATTGTTAAAGCTAAAAACGGCAGCCGTGTCGTCATCGGCGGGCTCATCTCAACCACCAAACAGGACATTGACACCTCCATTCCGCTTTTAAGCGCTCTTCCCGTATTAGGCGGACTGTTTCAGCACAACAGCAAAGAGAGTTTCAAAACCGAACTCATCATTGTAGTTACACCTAAAATTATTGACTATAACAACTTTCCTTCCATCGACAACATTGAAGACCTTCTTGAGGAGTCACTGCATGAGTAGTTTTCAAGAGGCATCGGCTATTTTCGACACAACATTTGACACTCAAGAGTATTTTGAGAGTTTAAGTGCCGAGTTTGCCAAAAACTCTCTTATTGAAAGTATTGAGTCACGGCAGACCCCTTTGCTTTTTTTACTCGGCGAACCCGGTGTCGGAAAAACGTACCTGCTTCATATGCTGCAGCAGCGTTTTCCCGATACAACAATCCTTTTTGCTACCGACCCCTTTTCGACTCCGGAAGCCTTATTGCATTTTTTGCTACAGGAACATGTTTCAGGAAACGAAACAACGCTGAGTCGTCTCAAAGAGTCTGCAATTGCTCGGTTTAAAGAACAGAGCAATCATCTCATTATTATCGACGAAGCACAACTGCTCGATGAGCGTGTTTTAGAGTTTATTCGACTCCTTACCGATACCGGACATTTCTATTTTTTGCTCGCAATGCACCAAGAAGACGGTATGAAAATCGTTAAAAAACGTCATTTTGCATCACGAAATCACCGCGTAATTACGCTTGGAACACTTCAAAACAATGAAATTGAGCAATATATTCAAGCACAGCTGCTTGCCCATTCGCTGGGCAACCTAAGTGATCTGTTTCAAAATAAACAGATTCGTGCCATTGAACATTTTTCACAGGGAAATTTTCGACTGGTCAAGCAGATGCTCAAACATATATTTTCAATTATGGACTATGCCAAAAACCACGGTCACCCTCGGTATGCTACTCCTACATCCTGTGTTATCACCATGGCAGCTATTGATTTAGGAATTATTGATGCATAACAGTTTTGAAACGCTTCAGCAACGATGCCGTCGCTACCGGATGCGACGCCTCCTCTCCAAAAGTATGATTTTACTTGTCAGCGTCGGACTTCTGGCAGTGGCAGTTTATGCTTACATGTATTTTTTCAATAAGATCCCCGCTACTGAAACAGCTGAAAAAGTCATTGTAAAAAGCAATGAAACTCTTGAGGCAAACCTGACATCCAAAGCCTCCCTGCCCGTTGCACTGCCGCCGGTAACAGCTGCTAAAGACATGAACTACAATTTACATGTAGATGCTGACTATATTCCACCCCGATCACCGAAAATTCCCAAAAAAGAGAGACAGGCAACACCACTGAAAGAGACAGAACAACCGATCCCTTCCAAAGAGCCAATATCGGCAATGCCAACCAAACCGGTGCCGGCTCCGCCGAAATCCCTCTCCATGTCCGTTACAAAAATTGACACGCTTAAGGCAATGCAGCAGCTTTATACGAAAGAACCCAGCTATGCGCAAGCACTTAAAATTGCACAGACATACTACCGTAACGGTCGCTATTCCAAAGCATCGCTCTGGGCAAAAAAAGCCAATATTTTAGATCGTGAACGTGCCGGTGCATGGATTCTTTATGCCAAATCGGAATATGCCAAAGGACACCGACAGCGTGCCGTTGAAATCTTGAGGCTCTATCTTGCCAATGCCCACTCTGATGAAGGCGATGCACTGCTTCGCCACTGGATGAAAGGAGAATAACCATGAAACAAATTCTGACACTGTTCCTGCTGTCTGCTGCAGTATATGCCACGCCCTATACTGACTTTTCCAAAGCCTACAAAGCAAAAGAGTATATTAAAGCGTGTCAAATCGGAAAAAAGCTATTTACCTACGAGCGTGATGAAAAATTCCTCTCGCTTATTGGGCATGCGTGCCTGCAAGCAGACTACATCGATACGCTTGCCATGATTCAAAGCCGACTCAGAAGTTCTGCCGAAGCCCGGGAAAATGCCGTTGTCTTTGCTTCTATTTTATTGCAAAAGCGGTTGATTTATCAGTATATGTACGACAATACGGATCTCTCGCGTTTGAGCCTTCCTATTGGTAAGCATCCGCTCTCATATGCTTTTGTTGCCATACGAGACGGCAATATCACCCTCACATCCCAAACTCCCAAAGTCATTGAGTTTCAACACGACGGTATTCGCTACAAGCTCTATATTGACCGACAACAAAAAGGTAAAGTCATTATTGAAGCCCACCATACCGACAACACTACAACAATCCACAGGTACCTCTAATGATTAAACAAGTTGTACGCCTCGGCGATCTGTTAATCGACAAAGGACTCATTACCCAAGAACAACTCATGCATGTCCTGAGCTTGCAAAAAGAGTCCAACTTTACCAAAAAACTGGGCGAATTGCTCATTCAAGAGGGCTATGTTACCTACAAAGAGATTGCCCGCGAGCTTTCGGCACAGCTCAACATTGAATTTATTGACATTTACGGCGAAGAACTCGACTTTAAACTCATTGCCCGATACCCGGTACATGTCCTTGAAAATGCCGAAGCAATTCCGTTGCGTGAAGATGAGGAGTACATTCATATTGCCACATCCAATCCGTTAAACTATGATGTCTTGGAAGCGCTGGAACATATTGTTATTGCCAAGCCCATTAAGCTCTATCTTGCACTCGATGAAGATGTTCGTAATATTTTTCAGAGAATTGAGATAATTCAAAATACCAAAACCATTGCCGAAGAGGTGAAACGCGAAATTTCCGATGAAGCCTATAAAAGCGACAGCGACGAAAGCGCGGTCATGCGTCTTATTACGCTCATTATTAAAGATGCCATCATGCGTAATGCAAGCGATATTCACATTGAACCCGATGCACACGAAGTTTCGGTTCGCTGTCGCGTTGATGGGATCTTGCACGAAATTTTTGTTTTTGAACTGGCCATTTACAATGCGATTGCCTCCCGCATTAAAATTCTGGGAAATTTAGATATTTCCGAACGACGCAAAGCTCAAGACGGACGTTTTTCCATGAAAATTGACCAAGGCATGTACGATTTTCGTCTCTCAACCACGCCTACCTTTTTCGGCGAATCAATTGTCATGCGAATTTTAGATCAGCAAAAAATACTGCTAAAGCTCACCGATTTAGGGATGGAAGAGAACAATTTGCATGTTTTTGAAAACATTATCAATTCCCCGTTTGGCATTGTTCTCATTACCGGCCCCACCGGAAGTGGTAAGACCACCACACTCTATGCGGCACTTAATGAAATTAAGAGCTTAGAAAACAAAATTTTAACGGTTGAAGATCCTATTGAATATCAGCTGCCTCTTGTACAGCAGGTACAGGTGAATGAGAAAGTCGGATTTAACTTTTTTGCCGCATTAAAATCCTTTTTACGTCAAGATCCCGATGTCATTATGGTAGGTGAAATTCGCGACATGGAGACCCTCAATGCTGCGGCACAAGCATCCTTGACAGGTCATTTGGTTTTCTCCACCCTTCATACCAACGACGCTCCGAGTGCCATTAGCCGTATGGTACAGATGGGTCTTGAACCCTATCTAATTGCCGATTCACTTTTAGCCATTGTCGCACAGCGTCTGGTACGTAAAAACTGTGAATATTGTAAAAGTGAGTACAAACCTCATAAAAACCTCTTGGCCAAAGTCGCCCCTTATATTGATTCGAGTGCGCTCTTTTACAAAGGTAAAGGGTGTCCCAAATGCAATATGAGCGGCTACAGCGGACGTATTATGATTGTTGAAATTTTACAGGTTAACGATACCATCTCACTCATGATCTCCACCAATGCAAGCAAATTTGAAATTGCCAAGAAGGCAGAAGAAGAAGGAATATTCACTCCGATGATTGCCGACGGTGTACACAAGGCACTTCAAGGAATCATCCCTCTTGAAGAGGTCATGCGGGTTACCAAAGGCTAATGTGTGAAATTTTTTGAGATCTATTACCGTCACGGCAAACGGAAAAGTACGATTGTATTGGAAACTTCCAATAAACTCGATGCCATGCAAAAATTTCAAAAAATGGAACTGGGTGTTATTGTTACCGTGAAAGAGGTCTCCGAACCGCTGAAACTGAAGGTTCGCAAGCTTATTGAACAGCAGAACAATCCCATTAAGAACAAACGCATTCCGATTGAAAGCTACATTGCCGCACTGCGCCAACTCAGCGTTATGCTCGATGCGGGTATGCCTATCAATGTCTGTCTGGCAGAAGCAAACAAATCAACTCAAGAACCCATGCTCAAAGCAATCTTACAGCATGCAACCGAAGATATTGAAGGCGGCATCAGTCTTACTGATGCACTCAAACCCTACGCTCCTCAATTGGGAAATCTGTCGATCTCTATGATTCATTTGGGAGAGCAGACCGGAACACTTGCCGAATCAATCACGCGACTTGCCGAGATTTTGCAAAATATTCATGACAACCGTGTCAAGCTCCGTAAAGCAACCCGATACCCGCTTATTACCATTGTGGCAATGATGATCGCCTTTACCATTGTCATTATCTTCGTTGTACCGCAATTTGAAGAACTGTTTCGCGAAAGTAATGCCGAACTGCCTTTTCCAACGCTACTGCTGCTCTGGACGGAAAACGCTTTAACGCACTATGGACCTTATATTGCTGTTGTCGGTCTCTTTTTTGCAGCGCTCTACTCCTACTTTTACAAAAAAAGTGCCGCATTGGCACTTCAAAGTGACCGATGGCTTTTAAAGATCTATATTGTCGGTGCTGTCACCCGTTACGCCATGCTGGGACGCTTTGTCTATATTTTCAATGTTTTGGTTCATGCGGGCATTCCTATTGTTGATGCACTCAAAGCTGCCATAGGTGTTGTGGACAATCGCTACATGAAACAGCAGTTTTCCAAAATTACCGAAGCTGTAGAAGAGGGACGCTCCCTTCACAGCGGTTTTGAATCGTCAGAATTTTTTGAAAGCATGGTGTTGCAGATGCTAAAAGCCGGTGAAGATGCCGGCGCACTCAATACGATGCTCGAGAAAATTACAACATACTATAATGACAAGTATGATAACATTATTGACAATGTCTCTTCAATGATTGAACCCATTCTCATTGCCGCTATTGCGGGGTTTGTACTCGTCTTAGCACTGGGTATCTTTTTGCCGATGTGGACCATGGCCGAAGCGATGGGAATGTAATGAAACCGAATTTTTCTTAAGGCTCTATTATGGAATATGAAACCGGAACCCTTACCATTGCCGTCATCTCATCAATTGTTCTAGGATTCGCGTTGTGGATTATTCATAAGATTAATGAAATATAGATACAAATACCGTTCGATCAGTCATCCACCAAGGTAAAGGTTCCGTTAGTGCTATCGTAAACCCAGTGTTTCGAGGTACACGGCTTCCCTGTCTTGCAGGTATTCACCCCTTTGGTATCGTTCGATGCAGGGCCCCAATATGACGTACCGCTCTGTGTCCATCCTATAGCAGAAGCATTTTTTAAGATAGCATCAAGAGGGTTACCCAAAGAGTCGGGAAAGCCGTTGCTGTTGAGATCGGCTTGCGTAATGGAGGCACCACAGGTAAAACTCCCTTCGTTAATAATCCACTCACCGTTACATGCATCAAGTGCTGCTTGAACCGATGCGGCGGTAGAGAGTTCTGCGGCAATTTTAGAGTTGTCGCTCAGCCCTGAAAACTTGGGAATGGCAACTGAAGCCAACACCCCAATAATGACAATAGCAAAAATCAGCTCAATAAGGGTGAACGCTTTCGTCTTCATTAGAAGTCAATAACTTGACCCGTTGCACCGGAGTTGGTACATTTTGTCTGTGCTTTGGTGTCGTTAAAGTTGGCGCAGGTAATGACCGTCGTTATGGTTCGATTGGCGGCATTTAGCGTAATAGTAGCCGCATCGGAAGTACCGTTGTCTCGGTAGGCGTACGATCCGCCGCCCGCAGCTGACGTATAACTCCAGTTTTTACCGTTAATGGTGACCAAGTCACTCAGCTCTACGGTGGCGGATGTCTCCGCCTCATCCACGTCAACCACACTCAAGTAGGCTGACGGTGCCGCACTTTCAGTATCTTTGACAATTTTAATCACATTGTTGGCAACGGCGTTCTCTTTGAGGTTTTTAAACTTGGGAACCGCTACGGCTGCCAGCACTCCAATAATGACAATGACAAAAATCAATTCAATCAGTGTAAAACCGCTTCGTCTCATTTTTGCTACCTTTTTTTGTTAAATTTTAATGTTTTTAGTATAGATAAGTTGTAATTAAAACTACCTTAACTTGACTGTATATCGACACTTGTTTAAAATTCTTAATGCCACTGTAAGCATATTTTCCTATGATGTCTTACAAAATTTACATGTAAAAAGACGTAACCATGCCTAACCGACTACAATACGAAGACTCCCCCTATTTACAACAACATCAAAACAATCCGCTTGACTGGTACCCGTGGTGTGACGAAGCCTTTGAAAAAGCGCTTGAAGAGAACAAGCCTATTTTCATCTCTATCGGCTACAGTGCTTGCCACTGGTGCCACGTGATGGAACATGAAGTGTTTGAGAACGAGCATGTTGCGGCATTTATGAATGCACATTTTATTAGCATTAAAGTAGACCGTGAAGAGCGTCCCGATATTGACAAATATTACCAAGAGGTACACCTGTTGCTCAACCGCCGTCCCGGAGGCTGGCCGACTTCGATTTTTTGCACACCGCAAAATCAACCTATTTTTGCCGCTACCTACCTAAGTGTTGAAAGTCGCAACCAATCCATGGGTTTTGCCGAACTTACCAAGATCATTAGCACCAAAGTTCAGGAAAAAGACCCAAAACTTTACGAAAATGCCGAAGAGATTCAAGGGTTTTTAACCACAGCCACCCACCCCAAAGAGGCGACACGACTTAAACTTGAAATTTCAAATACATTTTTACAGCAGTGCGAACACAATTTTGAAAACCGTTTCGGAGGCTTTAGCGTGCAGCCGAAATTCCCCCATACCTCTACTCTGACGGCACTGAGTAATCTCTTTTTGCTTACTCAAGACGATACCGCCAAAACCATGGTCACCAAAACCCTGCATGCCATGCAGCGCGGCGGACTGTATGACCTCATAGACGGCGGTTTTTGCCGTTACAGCGTCGATACAGCGTGGCTGGTACCGCATTTTGAAAAGATGACTTACGACAATGCCCTGCTCTGTTCACTTTACGCCAAAGCATTTCACATCTTTAATGATGACACATTCCGACGTACCGCCATTGAAACCGCAACATTTATGCTGGAGTTTATGAGCGAAGACCATCTCTTCTACTCTGCCAGTGATGCCGACAGTGACGGTGACGAAGGCAAATATTTTGTCTATGACTACCACGACACTTTGACACACTTGCAAGAACACGGTTTTAGCGCTAAAAAGAGTGAAGCGATTTTGGCACAATTAGGTATTACCCCCGAAGGTAATTTTGAAGGTCACTCTATTGTGCGTATTGATGACAACTCACGACCCGAATGGTTTGAGAACGTACAGCACCTGTTACGTAGCATACGCTCCAAACGCAACTATCCTTTCATTGATAAAAAAATACAGACCTCATGGAATGCCATGATGATTCAAGCGTTGTTTACATTAAGCAGCATCGAACCACGGTTCCAAGAGATTGCCGTGGCACATCTAAAAGCCCTGCTTCACACCATGCTGGTAGATGAGTGTCTCTACCACTCCACTCTCATCCACAAATCTCCAAAAGTAAAAGCCTTTCTGGAAGATTATGCCTATTTGGGCGTCGCACTTATTAGTGCATACGAAGAGACATATGATGAACATTATCTCATTGAAGCACAGAAAATGGCAAACCGTGCGCTGGAACAGTTTTACAACAACGGAATGTGGTATTTTAGCAAAGGGGAGTTTGAAACCAAGGCCGACACAACCGACAGCTCTTACCCCGGCTCCGTCGGAGTTATTGTCGACTTGCTGCTCTCCTTAGGCTCTTTAGTCGATGAAAAATATCGCCGTTTTGCCTTTAAAACATTGGAATACTACTCGTACGATCTTGCTCGCCGTCCTATTAACGCACCCTATCTGTTTAATCAAATGATGCGTTACCTTAAAGAAGATCGCATTGTCAAAAGCAAATTACATGTAAAACAGGTATTGCGCTACCCTTTCAGCCTAAAACAATTTGATGCCGACGTAGAAGGTTATCTGGTCTGCGGCATGCAACACTGTTTTGCCCAAACATCACACAGCAGCGAACTGGATGCTTTGATTGACAAATCGCTTTAATATTATGACGGATGGCACGGCAACATTGTTCACAACTCTTTTTAAACCTTTCTGTTTTATAATAAACGTTATATAGGAAGAAGGAATATTTATGGGAACCAAACGTGATATGATCGAAGATGAATTCAAAGAAGATACCAAACTCGATGACCTGCTGCACGAAGAGCGGCGTAAACAAAAATCCAAAAAGAAAAAAAATGACAAGCGTGGCAGCAATAAAAAGAAAAATCGTGTTGCCGTTTGGGTTAAAAAAGAGGTTTTAGAGTACGAAAAAGAGTTGCGTATCCTGCAAATTGAACTCTTGAAAATGCAAAACCATCTCAAAGATACGGGTCAAAAACTGCTCATGATCTTTGAAGGGCGTGATGCTGCGGGAAAAGGCGGTACCATTAAACGTATTACCGAACATATCAATCCAAGGGGTGCCCGTGTCGTTGCACTCAACAAACCCTCAGATACCGAACGCTCCCAATGGTATTTTCAACGCTATGCCTCCCACCTGCCCTCTGAAAGTGAAATTGTCCTCTTTGACAGGAGCTGGTACAATCGCGGCGGCGTTGAACCCGTCATGGGGTTTTGTACGCAAGAAGAGCATAAAGAGTTTTTACACGAAGTACCCGAGTTTGAACGCATGCTGGTCAACTCCGATATTACACTGTTTAAATTCTATTTTTCGGTTTCTAAAAAAGAGCAGGCCCGCCGTTTTGAAAAACGTAAAACCGATCCGCTCAAGCAGTACAAACTCTCTCCGGTCGATCAAAAATCTCAAGAACTTTGGGACAAATACACCATTGCCAAATATTCAATGCTTCTGGCTTCTCATACAACTCATGCCCCATGGACCGTTATTAAATCCGATAACAAGAAAAAAGCGCGTATTGAGTGCATTAAACATATTTTACGCCATATCGACTATCCCGATAAAATCTCCAAAAAAGCACTTAAAGCCAATTCAGAAATTCTATTTTCGGGCGATATTGAAATTAAGAACATGGAAAACAGCATGTCCTTGAAAAAAAATGAGAGGGGAGGAATCATGGAATGATTCGATTGCTTCTACTGAGTCTGGTACTCTTTGGCGTTGCGATGCTCCAAAGCGGTTGTGAACGCAACGACTACCAGCACCCGCTTCACCGCAATAAATAACACTGCTGTTCTCTCTTTACAGAAAAGAGAGAATCGCCTCTTCTATATTCTCTTTTTCAACAACCGTCGTATGTACCGCTTTTTTATTGAAAAGTGCTTCAATCATCGGCGGAATCGTAACGTTTGCTTCTTTTGAAATGGCATGTAACGCGTCAATGTCTCGCGTATCCGTTTCACCGGTAAGAGCATTGGCAATAGTGGGTGAGAACTTTGTCCACTCTGCCGTAGAATAGACAATCATTACCAAAGGCTTCTCTTTAGATGTTTCATACGCTTTCAAACAGGTTGCCGTATGCGGATCCATCAGGTAACCCGTCTCTTCAAAGGTTGTTTTAATATATGCCTTGCCTTCGGCATCACTACAATAATCAGCTGCAAAGATCTCTTGCAGTCGTGCCAATTCATTGACATTCAGACGATACACCTGCTTCGTATCGAGATCGTGCATAAGCTCACGAGTACGCTCGGCACCCAGTAGCGAATATAACACTCGCTCAACATTGGAAGATTTTAAAATATCCATTGCCGGCGATGTTGTCGCAATGAGTCGGCTTTCGCGCAGATCATACACACCGGTATGAATAAGACGGGTTAAAATATTGTTCTCATTTGACGAAACTACCAGTTTTTCAACCGGAAGCCCCATCTGCATGGCATAGAAGGCACCTAGAATATTGCCGAAATTACCGCTGGGTATATTGAGATAAACCTTCTCACCCATAGCAATGACCTCGGCTCTTACCAACTCAAGATAGCTGTGAATGTGATAGATAATCTGAAAAATAATACGTCCGAAATTGACCGAATTGGCTGCTGAGAGCGAAATATGTTTTGCATTGAGCGTTGCTTTAAACCGCTCCGATGCCAACAGCGTTTTAAGTGCATTTTGCGCATCGTCGAAATTACCTTTAATACCGATAACTTTAAGATTTTCCGCATCTTCCGTAACCATCTGAAGACGCTGTACATCGGAGGTTCCCTTTTCCGGATAAAGACAGGCGACTTTGACGTTTTGTTGATTTTTAAACGTCTCAAGTGCCGCCGGACCGGTGTCACCGCTGGTAGCTGCTAAAATAAGATAGTTTTCATTTCGCTCTTGAGCGATGGCCGAAAGCACTTTGCCAAAAGGTTGCAGTGCCATATCTTTAAAAGCACGGGTCGGACCGTGATAGAGTTCACTGACGTATAAGTCGTCATAAACCTTAACAACGGGAACCGGATTGCCGGGGTCATCAAACGCATCATAAAGCGCCAGTGCCTCGTCAATAACCTCTTGGGCTATGTCAATATTAAATACATGTAAAAAATCACGTGCCAACGCTTTGTAGTGTGATTTGCGATGTTTTTCTAAAAAATCAATGCCCAAAGCAGGAAGCGTTTCGGGTACATAAAGACCGCCAAAAGAAGCAATTGGACTTAAAATCGCCTCGGAAAACGTGACGCTCTTTGGGTGTTTTCCATCATTTCCGCGTGTTTCAATAAAGTTCATACTCACTCTTATTGTAGTTTTTTCGGCATTATATCTAAAAACGCTTGCTATAGACATGACAACACCTCTTCATCTGCGCTTCATCTTTCAATGGTATGATGCTCCTTTCATCTTTACGATTTCAAAGGATTTTTATGCGTTTTGTTCTTCCGGTACTGCTTCTCTTCACGGTCACTCTCTTTGCCTACAGTACCAACGACACCATCAGCACAAAGATGCAGCAGACGTTGCAACTCGACCCCAAAAAAATCACCATAGTCGATTTTTTTGCGTCATGGTGCGGTTCATGTAAAAAAGAGATTCCTCATATTTCCAAAGTCAATGCACAGCTTGACCCAAACAAATATGAAATTATCGGTATTGACGTTGATAAAAAACTTTCGGAAGGCATTGCCTTTCAAGAAGCGCTTAAAGCTAAGGGGCACCTGAACTTTCGTGTTATTAACGACCCTGAAAACAACATTGTCAAAGCATTTAACCCCATCGGTATGCCCGCACTCTATTATATTAGAGATCATAAAGTACTCAAAGTGCTCTACGGAGCCATCGATGATATCGACGATGTTATTCGTAACGATTTAAAAGCATTGGAGTAGCCCGTGAATGCCATAGTCCTTGTTCTAACGGCACTGCTTGTTGGCGGTTGCAGTGGTATTGTCGATGTCAAACCCTGGGAGAAAGAGCGTCTCTCCCGTGAAAGTATGCAAAACTCGGCCGGTAACGGTCTTGTGAGCAAGTTCGATGCACATGTCTATTTCTCTAAAGAAGCAAGCAAAGGCGGCGGTGGAGTTGCCGGAGGGGGATGCGGATGCAACTAGCTACCAAACTCTCCTTGTTTACATGCGGTTTGCTTGCCGTCGGAACGCTTCAGGCAGAAGATTACGTCAGTGTACAGTATGTTCATTACGATGAAGAGAGCGGACGAACAACCGTCATGTCACCGGCTCTTGAAGTCAGCAAAGATTTCGGCACCGACTACACACTCAAAGCCTCATTGGTTCTTGACAGCATCAGCGGTGCCAGTCCGTCATGGTATGACAGCTCCAGCGGTGCTTCGGCATTTTCGCGCGGCACTACCTCGAGTGATCGTGTTGTTTACGGTAATATCGATTATGATGACACCCGAACTGCCGGATCTGTCGCATTAACAACACGTTTTGCATCGCGTGACGAGCTCACCGTCGGCTATAGCCGCTCTTACGAAAGCGACTATGAGGCCAATGAACTCTCTGCCGAATATCTCTACAATCTTGACAGCAGCCGTAACCGTACCCTCTCGTTTGGACTCTCGTACCAATTTAATCGCGTATTGGTTGAAGAGTACGCGAGCAATACCAACCGTTTTAGAGACGATGATGATGACGATGACGATGATTACGACTCCAGTAGCGGGGCAAGCCAATCATTTGATATTAACGTGCTCACTGCCGAGATCGGTGTTACCCAGATAATCAACCCGACTTCACTGGCAAAAATTTCGGTTTTCTACATTAACGAAGACGGTTATTTGAGTAACCCCTACATGAATGTTGTACGCAACTACAACCTCAATAACAGCGCTACAGCAGAGGTAACGGCAGAGAGCAAGCCCGACACCCGAACCGCCTATGGCATGACACTTCAGTACATTAGTGCGCTTAGCGACACACTCAGTACGAATACATCCTACCGTTTGTACCGTGATGACTGGGGTATTTTGTCTCATACCGTCAATACCGAACTCTATTATGAATACGGCGACAATTGGCTGTTAGGTCTGGGATTGCGCTACTATAAGCAAAACGAAGCCGATTTTTACAGTGAAAGCAAAACCTTTTTTACCAATGAAACCTATGCCAGCAGTGACCGGCGCATGAGTGATTTTCATGCCCTTTCCTACAAAGCAAATGCACGCTACCGTGTCAATGACGACTGGAGTGTCAACGGCGGTATTACCTATTATGACCAAAGCAAACATTTTGATGCTCTGTACTATACTCTGGGGCTAAAATACAACTTCTAGGGTTTCAATGCAGCAGTTCATCTACCGTTTTGAGAGTATGAGCACACCATGTGAGCTTCTGCTCTTTAGCAGATCCAAACATCAATCCGATACAGTGGCACAAGCCATTGTCAAAGAGAGTAAACGCCTGGAACACAAATACAACTACTACAGTTCCCATTCGTTTCTGCAACGTATTAACAGTCGCGACGCACAGCATCTCGATGCCGAAACAAAAACACTTCTTCAGCGTGCCAAACAGTACTACCGAGCAACAAACGGAATCTTTGACATTACCGTGGCAACCGTTAAAGAACTCTACACAACCCTGGCAAGCCGGAGCGAACTTGAGAGACAAAAAGCGCAACTGCTCCCTTTTGTCGGATGCGAACATTTCAGTATAAAAAAAGAGAACATCGTCTTTGACAACCCCTACACTAAAATTGATCTTGGCGGTTTTGTCAAAGAGTATGCCGTCGATCGTGCGGTTACTCTGGTTAAAAAACATAAAATGACGGCGGCACTCATTAATTTTGGCGGCGATATTTACGCCTACGGTACAAAACCTGACGGCACAAAATTTAAAGTCGGTATTAAAGATCCTGAAAATCGTGCCGTTCACGCAATGTTTCTTGAACTTAACAATGAAGCACTGACCACTTCCGCATCGTATGAACGCCATTATATTATTGAAGAGAAAACCTACTCGCATATTATTTCAAAAAACGAGATTTCTCAAACACCCCGATCTGTCAGCGTTATTTCACCAAATTGTGTTGAAAGCGGTGTCTATTCAACCGCACTCATGATCAATCCTGATCTCCGGACAAAAAATCGTGTCGTTATGCTCTAAAGAGCTCCTTGTATTTTGTTTCAATATACAAAGCGCACTCTTGGTATTTTTTTACATGTAACGACTCAATCGTATCAATCAGGGGGCGGTACTTCACATAAGTCTGCCAGACACGCGCTGCACTCTCACGCCCGCGGCGTTTCAGTTCAAACGCCGTAGCTGCGTTGATGAAACCTTTTAAAATATTGCTCTCGTCTCGGTCTCCTCTACTACGGTACGCTTTCCAGTCGGTTTCAAGCACTTCGTGCGCCTGAGCAAATGCACTATCTTCAAGCATCTGCATAAATTCATCGATATTATGTTGTGGCATTGGCGACGCTTTCATTTAAAGCAGCGGCTTTAAAATATAGTAACTTGCGCCAAACATTGCCAGAGTCAATGCCAAGAATTTCAGACTCACACTCATAAAGCTCACAACCTGACACCCAGTGCATGACACGACACGGCTTGCTTCATATTTTGCATAGGCAAAGTAACCAATATTAAGCAATATTAGAGCTACTGTGGCATATACATTAAACGTATAAAACATTTGCAATGTACTTTGTTCAAAGGAAAACAGCGGTGTAAACAGCGTTAGAAACTCCAAGACTAAGAGTTTGGTCATCATACTTTTAAAATATTCTCGTCCCGAAACGGGAGCATTTGAATCAAAACTGCCGACCACCCCCGAATACGCCAGCTCTTTTTCCAGATTTTTACGCTCTTTGGCATTCATTTTTGTTGCAAAACTACCGCCGAATATATAATCGAACTTTCGCTGTATACGCCGTGACAATGCTCCTTCAGCCTGTAAGGCATGTTGGTTGCCATCACGATCCTGATAGATTAAAGAGATACTCTCATAACGATGAATGGTACGTTGAACATCCGGAAGATACAGTGTGGTTTCCAGCGATGGCACCCACCCCTTTTTTTTAATAATTCTCGGATTGATCAGCTCTAAAAAATTTCCTTCATCATCTTTAACCACCACAACGGCAAGGGGGTAGGCAATCTGTATGGCAGCCAAGCCGTCGGCATTGTTAGCTTTGGCTGTATCTTTCATATCTTCTATGAGGTCATGAAGCGCATCGTCAAATACCCTGACATCGGAAGAGACCAAATCAATACGACTGTCAGGGTATACTACTATATCTCGAACCATGATATATTCTACTCCTATTAAAGAGTATTATTATAGAGTGTCATCATAAAAAAGGGCTTATAGGAAGATGTTCCATGCAGTAATGGCAGACTCCACAAAGGAATCTACATGTAAATTTAGTAGGTTAAAATACGCGGCAATTCTTTGGCTTGAGCAATCCACCCTTCAACTTGTGAGAGTACCGGAACTTTACGTACCAGTTTCCGTTCGGCATTGACCGCTTCCATTTTCGCCGTTAGATTTTCGGCATTACGCGTTGCCAGTTGCGGAATGGTGTTGACATTGGCAAATTCTAACAGATCGGCATATTGCGAGCTGATTCCTTTAACACGTGCCAAGTCTGCTTTATTGACCCATGTTAAAATCAATTTTTGGCTAATGCCCGACTCTTTAGCCAAATTGGCACGACCTGCCGGTTTTGCTCCCGCTTCAAGAAGTTTTTCAAGTGAACCAATACCGATCTCTTTAAGTTTCTTCTCGTACGTTGCACCGATGCCTTCAATATCTGAAAGTTTTGCCATGGTATCCCCTTTTTTTAGATTATTATCTATAGTTACAACTTAAAACTAAGTTAAATTAAATTTTTTAAGCTTAAAAACGTATTGTTTTATAGATTTTTTTAATTTACATGTAATTTTGATGCAGAATATATACTCATTGAAAAAAAGACTCCCAATACAAAACGCCGCTTAAAGCAACATCTATTTTCCTCTCCCTAATGCCCCGATAATTCCGCACAACGAACCAACAAATACAATGGTATAGCCTGTAGGTAAATCAAATACATAAGAGAGCACCATAGCAACAATAATAACGATTGAGCCTGCGACCCAGGCAAAACCCAAAGGGTTAAATGTACTCTGTATCAATGCCAAGTAGGCAGGAACAATGAGTAATACAAACACTACCAGTACGCCTGCCAACTGAACGGATGATGTTACCGTTAAAGCCAGCAGTGTGAAAAACAGCATCTCTTTGGCTACGCCGTGCAATCTATGATAGAGAGTAAAAAACACAAAAGCCACCACCGCATAAAGAATCAAAGGCTCTGTGAGATCGCTAAGGGTGGCAAAGAGAATATCGGTAGCTTGAAGTTTATTAAACAGCTCTGTTCCTTGAGCAGTATTGGAGAGTATAACAATAATGCTGCTGGCTCCAAAAGCATACAACATACCGATAAACGCTTCAATATGTTTCACTCTGTAAGTCGCTAAAGCAATCAGCAGTGCTCCCAAGAGGGCGAAGGTCAGCGTTAACATAAAACTGTATGCTCCGTGAAAGAACAAGAGACTCACTGCCACACCGATGGCGGCAAACTGTCCGATGGCCAAGTCGGTAAAAATTACCCCTCTTTTGATGATTTCCAGTCCAAAAATAGCATGGATACAAACCAATAAAATCGCCAAAATAAAGGCGGGGTAGAGAATGGCAACTATTGACATATCGCTTTTGCTATGGCGGTGTAAAATGCCTCTAACGTATCAATTCCATCAATAGCACCGATATCATGAGGGACAACTTTGACAGTTGCACCTGTTTTTTGAGCAATAAACTTAGCCGTCTTTTTCTCATGATAGACATCTTGTAAAATGGTTTTAACCCTTTGATCTTTCATCTTTTTAATCAGTTCAATAGTGTGTTTAGAACTTGGACTAATTCCCGGAAGTGGTTCAATATTGCCTATACTCTGTACCCCATAACTCTGTAGTGCATAGTTGAAGAGGTCATGATACTGAACCACTTTTTTACCTTTACAACTTTTGTATTTGGTAGCTAGAGCGTTGGCCAGTGCCTGCATGTTGTTTTTAAACGCTTTAAAGTTTTTTACATAACGCTCTTGATTGCTTGGGTCAATTAAAGAGAGTTTCATGCTAATGAGCTCGGCTATAGGGACAATATTATAAATATCAATTGCAAAGTGAGGATTTCCATCAGGATGAATATCGCCATAAGCTCGTGAAACACTTCTTGGCTTATTGATCATCTCAACCGCTCCGCTGACATCGAGAAAGCCGTTAGCACCTTGAGTAATCTTGGGATTGTTGGCACTTTTTAAAAGAGGTGGAAGCCAACCAATCTCTAACTGCCCGCCATTGATAATAAGCAGATCTTCACGGCGAAGTTTACCAATGAGAGAGGGCTTAGGAGTGATGAAATGCGGGTCAAGTTTTGGATTGGATAGCGTGGTAACATTGACCAAATCGCCACCAATGGCTTGGGTGACTTTTGTTAAGTAATTATATGTGGTTGCAATATTGACCTGTGCGAACACAGCCGTTGTCAACAGCGTTACCAGTAGTAATATTTTCATCTGTTAATCCTTTGGTTTTAAAATGCGTGAGCCCCATGAGCTCCGGTTTCTACTAAAAACTCCAGTGCCAGCATATGTTCAGTTTGTCGTACTCCTCCAAAAGATTTTGATCTGTCTTTGGTAAACTGCAGTCGCAGTTTCGAAAATTCAAACGGTCTATACTGCACAATGGCGGAATATTTTCTTAAATCTTCAGGACTGTTAGCGGCATTTTTGTTCAGAGCATCATAGCGTCCTCCAAATTTCCAGTTTCTGTTGAGATCATACAGAAGTTGTGTATAGTACCCCGCTTGTTTCACTCCCGCTTTGTCTCGACTCAGATACTCACTCTGCCATTTTAAAGCACTGTAACTGTCAATGATGTATTGAAGGGTCAATTCCCCACCATAAAGCGTAGCATTTTTATTATTTGTTGTTTTTCCTTTTGCTATGCTGCCTCCTACTAAAGCTGTTACGTTATCGCTGAAGTCAAATCCTGTTTTAAGGTAAGCGACAAAGAGATTGTTGGTTTCGGGATAACCAAAACTAAGCTCATTGTTCCCTTGCATCGCTTCTACTCCTACTAAAAGGTAGTTTTCTGTCGGTGCGACCCAATGCAGTGCGATTCCTGCATCATTAATACCCTCCACCCCTAACATAGCCTCATAGACCAATGGTTGTACTACAAAATGTTGAGCATGTCGGTGAATGGCATTGATGCGCCCAAATCCACTTCGAAATTTTCCCGCTTTAATCTCCAAGTTTTCAGGTAATCTTTTAGTAGTAATGTATGCCTCTTCTATTTCAAGCCCTGTCGGGTGCAGATGAAAAATGGCATTCGCTGTAAAATAGGGACCTACATCAGAGTACATTCCAAGCTCTGCATAGTTGAAATTAAACCCTCTGTTCTTGTTAAAAGGTATCTCATCGACAGCATCAACAAAGCCATCTATGCCATACCCCTCATAGTCGGAATTCTTAATATTCCGACTCACAGCCGAACCGCTTAAAATCAGCGATATATCGGGTATAAAACTTTTTTGGTTAAAACTGTTGTTTTTACTTAATGCCTTTTGTAACTTCTCTTGTTCAGTGGCTTTTTGAGCCTTTTCAAGCAGCATAATTCGCTCTTTTAAATCGGACAGTTCATTAGCGTGCAGTATCTGTGTATACAAAACTAATGAGACCGCTATAGCTTTTCTCATTTTTTTTCCCTTGTCTAATATATGGTTGTCTGTTTGAACTTACGAGAAAAAAGGCGGTGCGTTTGCGTTAAAGTTTTTATTGAGCGTCGTTTTAAAAAACGTTGTCTCACTACAGATAGATTGATAACAGCACTCCAAAGAATCAACAGGGTCTGTAGGCGGCAGAAGGGTGTCACTGTGAAGATTACTATGAATAACACAAACGTCGCAATCACTATGGAGCTGAGCATCGTTGTGTATATGCGTCGTACCCATTAAAGAAGCAGTAAAGTAGATACCAATAATGAAATAGCGTATAATACTCTTTTTCATCAACTACAACCACCCTGCTTCATACGATATTTATGTCGTTGTTTTGGGTTCGGTCAAGAAAGAGAGTGTTAACGTATAGATATCATCAATGATTTTTTTATTGACATAAAGTTTTAAACTGTAAAACAGACACAGCAACCCACTGTTGTTAATACCTAAAATAAAGCTGTAATCACCAAAGTCATACCGTTTCAAACCTTTCGGTGTCGGAGCATTTTCTATATTGTCAATCTGAAAACAGATACCGTTTGGAAAATTGTACGGATATATTGTATCATCTTCTTTAATACTCACGCTTCCCAGATCCGAAGTCACTTGAACCGAGAGCTTGTTGTCCAGTTCGTGTACTCTTAAATTGTAAGGGCCAAAGCTCAACTGCATCGCCACTCCTTTTATATTATATTTTTATTGGCAGTATCATACACTATTCATACCCCTCTTGGCAAAAAAACCAATCAAGTATTCCCGTCACTTCTTCTGAAACACTACTTTTACATCGCCATACTCCAAAGGTGTCACCTCCCATAAAAAATAATCCTGCAGTTTGACATACAGTCCGGTCGGCTCTTGCATGTTAATCATGACCATTCGTTTGGACGTATCGTCAATCAGTTCCAGAACACGCAGAGCATTCATCATGGGAACGGGCGGTTCGCACCCTCGTGAGTCAAACTCATAATATGTAATGCCGTCATTATTATATCTGTAAACAGGAAGATTGCATCCTGTAACCTCTACTGTTTCTCTCATTGTCGTAACCTCACTTCAAATATTTTAGTATCTCCTTGCAGCAGTGACACATCACCGCCGTGTGCCTGTGCAATCTGTTTGGAGAGCTGTAGCCCCAGACCGTTGCCTTTCTCTTTAGTGCTTTGAAACGCTTCAAACAGCAGATCGCTGTTATCAATGGCAATGCCGCTGTCGTACATGCGAAAAATATGAAATGTTCCGTCATCTTCATGTTCCAAGCGTATCTGACCCGTATCGCTGTCATCAAGTTCAATAGCATCAATAGCATTAAAAACAAGATTGCTAAACAACATGGAAAGCAGCTCTATATCACCCTTGAGCATAAAATTTTTCTGCGGAAACTCAAAGTCAATCTCTTTGGCAAAACTGTAGTACCCAATGGCAGTATGAAGCATCTCTAAAAGCTCCTTAAAATAGATCGGTTCAATGTTTACCTTGACCCCTTTAGAGAACAGAAGTGTTGCTTTAATAATGCGCTCTATTCTGTAGATCGACTTCTGAATTTCACTGACAATAGCTCGGTTTTCCGGAATGACACGCTTCATGAGTGTCGAACTCAACAGAGAAATGGAGCCGATAGGGTTGCGTATTTCATGACTTAGATGTGCTGCCATCTGTCCCATGGTCGCTAAGTTTTCTTTGCGTTTTTGCTCCGTAATATCGGTCGCACTCACGAGATATTTGTCTTTATAGTGCGAGGTTTTAATCAGGTAGGAAAACCCCTGATGCACGACTTCATAATCATCACTTTCAAGCTGCAGTGTCGGCAGCAGGTCTATCAGCTCTTTTGCCTTGGAGTTTTGCAGAAATACTCTGCCGTCTTGCTCTAAAATCCAGATGGCATTGGGTAAGAACTCCACCACCTGTTCAATGGTATCTTGCAGATGCGTGTAAGATTGACGGAGTGCAACATACTCCTCCTCAACCTTATAGGTCTGTTCAATCAGCGCTTTTAACTCATCGGCAGTAATGGGAGACATTAGCGTTTGAGTTCTCGTAAAATGTTGTAAAGCGACCAAGCATCGTCACTTCCTGCCAACTCCCGAATGGAGTGCATGGCATAAGTCGGCAATCCGACATCGAGTGTTTCGACTCCCAGTCGTGTTGCCGTAATGGGACCGATGGTAGAGCCACACCCCAGATCGCTTCGCGTAACAAAAGTCTGTGTCGGCTCATGAATACGTGCAGCGGCATGAACAAAAGCACTGACCCCACGAGATGACGAGGCATACCGTTGATTGGCATTGACTTTAACCACTACGCCTTGATTTATCTGCGGTGCATGATTGGCATCGTGTTTATCCGAAAAGTTCGGGTGCACGGCATGGGCATTGTCACAAGAGACCATTAAGGAGCGGCGCATCAAGCATGTATAAGACTCAAAATCACCGCTGATGCGCTTGAGGACACTCTCTAAAAAAGAGCCGGCCGCACCCGATGTCGATTCACTGCCCACCTCTTCGTGATCGGAGCATACCATTAAAAAGGCATCATTGTTACTCACATTGCACAATACCCGTGTCGCTACGTAGCAACTTAAGAGGTTATCAAGCCGAGCCGAAGCAATAAATTCCTGTTCCAAACCGATAAATGCGGCATGTTGCGCATCGTAAAAGCTCAACTCGTGTGATAAAAGTTGTGTCGGCGACGGCTCTTTTAGCTGCGAAAAGAGCAATCTCTCTAAAGTAATCTCCGTGTTACATGTAACAATCGGCACCAGATCGGTTTGTGCATTGACACTGCGGTTTTTGTTGGCCTCTTTGTCTAAATGAATTGCCAGTGACGGAATCACGGCAATAGGCTCTTTAAAGTCAATATACTCTTCGCACAATTCCCCTGCTTCATTCATAAAGCTCACCCTGCCCGCAAGGCTCAGATCACGGTCAAACCACGGGTTCATCAGCAAGCCGCCGTACGGTGCCACACCAAGTTGTAACAGACCGCATTGTTTTAAAACGGGGTTGGGCTTGAGCTTTAGGCACGGTGAATCAGTATGCGCGCCTATCATAACGTAACCCTTGCGTTGTTTAGGGTATGTAAAAGCGACAATGGAGGCGTCGTTACGGGTCACAAAATACTTCTCACCCTCTTTCAGATTCCATGGCTTATCTTCATGAAGCTCTTTAAATGCTGCCGAAACAAGGGTTTTTTTCATTGCCGCCGTCGCATGAAACGGAGTCACGGAAACGTCTAAAAATTCCAAAAGCGCTCTATTAAAGGGTTCTTTTTGCATTATCACCATCTTTGTAAAAATTTACATGTATAATATCACAAAGCGGTGTTTACTTTTTGTGTTCCTGCAGGAGCGACAAACTGATCATTGAGTTTTTGAATGGCTTCACGTCCTTGTGTCACCAGAGCATCAAGCCTCTTTGTTGCCCCGTGTTTCCACTGTGTTGTAAATCCGAAAAGAAGACGCCACCATGAGGCGTTATGCGCAATAGCTCGCGCTATGTCCGGCTGTTTTTCCTGCCACTTCTTCACCTCCTTGGCGGTAAAAAACTGTGTCGATTTTACATGTACGACAGCAATAATCGCTACAACAATACTGCCGCCCCATACCAAAGACTCCATAGAAGCAAAGAGATGAAACTGCCACTGCAACAGCCCTGCTATCATCAGTACCAATATGACGGCAACCGCATTACTTCGCCATACGTTGCGACGCAGATGCCGCAGTCGCTCATGCAGCAACGGAATCTTCTGCTCCTTCATCTCCTGTGCAGTGTCTATGAGTGTTTTAATAATGCGATAGGCACGCTCTATGCCTACATGATCCATCCGTTCAAGAATACGGGTATAATCGCTGTCACGTTTTCCCTTAAGACGTTTTAGCAACGCCTCGTCACCGACGTTGGCGGCAGCGTCTTCATTGTAGATACCGAAAAAATTTCCCGATACAAGCCCCTCTTGTGCCAGTGCTCGCTGCCATGAACCGATGACATCTTCAAGGTTGTCCTCTTTGGCAGTCGTATCAATCTGGTTGAGAATATAGAGCACTTTATTGGCATCTTTGTGGGCAATGGTCGTAGCGACCAGATGCTTTAACGTATCTCGCATAGCTCCGGGTTCAGGGTGGCGGGCATCAAAAAAAATGAGCACCAGATCCGACATTTCGACAATGTGACTTGTCATTCGTAAAATAGCGTCTCGCTGGGCATCAGCGTCAAATCCCGGCGAATCAATAAGAATTTTTCCTTTGAGTTTTTCAGAATTGAGTGTTTTGAGTTGCAAGTAGAGGTTGACCCGACTCCCCTCTCCCGGATCAACTTTGTTGACTTCCTCGCTGATATTATAAAAAGGGAAACGCGGATCGGCATCGAGCGAGAGTCCGGGCAGTGTTACCGGCTCACCGTTGTGACCGTAACACATCACAGTAAATTTGTCATCTATAGCCTGATTGCCGGTCTGCTGTATGCATGCACCAACATACCCATTGACAAACGTTGATTTTCCCGCGGAAAACGTTCCCAAAATTGAAATCATCGGCCACCACGATATCTTTGCGGTATAGGTCTCTTCAGGAGCGAGTAATCCCAAATCGTATGCGATGTTATCGAGTGCCTGATATTTCTCAATAACCTCTAAAAATACGGGATTTTCTTCGGAAAGATACTCTTGTAGTTTTGCGTATCGCTCTTTAGGCATCATGGTACAGACCTTCTCTTCTTGTTTAATCTGCTTATTTTACACTCTTTTGACGACAATGTCTGCACAAATGTCACAGACGCGCTTCAAGATCAACAACAACCTGACGCATTTTGAGTACCGAATCGGGATTGAGCGAAATGGAATCAATGCCGTTTTGAACCAGAAACGCCGTTATTTCAGGATAGTCTGAAGGCGCCTGTCCGCAAATTCCAACATACTTACCTGCCTGTTTGCATGCATCAATTGCCATTTTTAGCATTTTTGTAACCGCTTCGTTGCGTTCATCAAAAATATGTGCCACAATACGACTGTCGCGATCCACACCCAATGTCAACTGGGTCAGATCGTTTGAACCGATGCTGTAGCCGTCGAATATTGTCAAAAACTCGTCGGCAAGCATGACATTGCTCGGTAACTCGCACATGGCATAAATTTCCAAACCGTTCACTCCTTGCACCAATCCCGTATCGTTCATCAGTGAAATCACTTTTCGCCCCTCTTCGGGCGTTCTGACAAAAGGCAACATCAGTTTTATATTGCTCAACCCCATCGTATCGCGTACTTTTTTCAGTGCTTCACACTCCCATTTAAATGCCTCTTTATAATAAGACGAGTAGTATCGGCTCGCGCCGCGAAATCCAATCATCGGGTTCTCTTCGTCTTGTTCATACGCTTCACCGCCGAGCATGTGTTTGTACTCGTTCGATTTAAAATCACTGGTACGTACAATAACCGGTTTCGGGTAAAAAGCTGCCGCAATCGTACCGACCCCTTCGGAAAGTTTTTCAATAAAAAAATGTTTCGCATTATCAAACCCTTGCATCAGTTCGGTGATAGCGTCACTCCCTGCGACTCGCTTACCGCAATACATATCGTAAAGTGCCATCGGATGCGCCTTAATGTGATTGTTAATAATAAACTCCATACGTGCCAACCCGACACCGTCGTTGGGAATTGTCGCAAAGCTAAATGCCCGTTCGGGATTGCCTAAGTTCATGTAAATCTTGGTACGGGATTTTGGTAAAGCACTCACGTCAATCTGCTCGATCGTAAATGCAATTCTCCCTTCATACACATAGCCCTCATCACCTTCGGCACAACTCACGCTTACCTCCATACCTTCTTGCAGCACCTCCGTTGCATTGCCGGTGCCGACAACGGCACTCACACCAATTTCACGGGCAACGATTGCCGCATGACAGGTACGGCCTCCTTTATTGGTAATCACGGCGGCAGCTTTTTTCATGAGCGGCTCCCAATCGGGATCGGTAATATCGGTCACCAGTACGTCACCCTCTTGAAAACGTGCTGCTTCACTAAGATCATGAACGATCTTAACCCTCCCTATGCCGATCTTCTCACCGATAGCACGACCTTGCAGCAGCAGACGGCGTCGGGACGTATCTTCGGTAACAAGATATTTGTGTATGACAGCACTGTGCGACCGTTGCGAATGTACCGTTTCCGGGCGCGCCTGAACAATGTAAAGCTTACCGTCGTACGCATCTTTGGCCCACTCAATATCCATTGCCCTGCCGTAGTGCTGTTCAATAATGAGTGCATCATGCGCCAATGCAATGACCTCATCATCACTCAATGAAAAACGTTTGCGTTCTGCCGGTGTTGTCGGAATATTGAGGGTACGCCATTTTTTGCTGTAAATCATCTTCATCTCTTTGGAACCGAGTTCCCGCTTGATAATAGCATGTTTTCCGGCTTGCAACGTCGGCTTAAATACATAAAACTCATCGGGGTTAATCCGTCCGCCGACAATATTCTCTCCCAAACCAAACACCGAATTTATTGTAATAATATTCTCATTGCCGCTTTGTGTATCCAAAGTAAACATCACGCCACTGCAGGCTTTATCACTACGCACCATCTTTTGTATCGCAACGCACAGGGCAATGGACCGATGATCAAATCCCCGAGTATGTCGGTAGCTGATGGCGCGATCGGTAAAGAGTGAAGCAAAACATTTTTTTACATGTAGCAAAAGCATCTGCTCACCGTGTATGTTTAAATAGCTCTCCTGCTGACCGGCAAAAGAGGCATCGGGCAGATCTTCCGCTGTTGCCGATGAACGTACTGCAACATCAAGAATCTCATGACCGTACTGTGCACACAGCTGCATGTAGGCATCCAAAATTTCTGTCTCCGCGGCGGGAGGCAGTGCCTCATTGAGTATAAGTTCCCGTACCTGTTTTGCCGCATGTTGCAAGGCATTGACATCTTCAATATCAAGCCCTTTGAGTACGGTTTCGATACGCTCGGAGAGTCGGTTTTGTGCAAGAAAAAGCGTATAGGCGTCGCGCGTCGTTGAAAAACCGTTGGGAATATTCACACCCTGTTGGCTCACATGCCGATACATCTCACCCAAACTGGCGCTCTTACCGCCTACAAGTCCCACCTGATCCATACCGATATTTTCAAAGAATCTAATATATCTCATAGCTACTCCTTTGATATTACGACTGACACATATAATAACGTAAGAAGGCTTTGTTAAAAGCCTTGAAGGTTTTCAACCCTCACCGCCAACTGTTTTGTTGCCGTGATTTTTTGGAGTGTCTGCTCGATTACTTCAATATCGTTGTCGAACGATCCGTGCGAAAGATCAATAGAATCACCGTTACGCGATGTATTGACTTTACTGTGAGATTTGTCAAAAACAATGCGATGCACCCCTACAGCAAATGCATTCCATTTTTTAATATCGTTGTAGGTTGCATCATTGAAAATATCATGTGCTTTTGCATAGTCGTATTCCCATGCTGCCGCCATACCCAGTAACGGTGTTTTATGAATATTCTCCAATGCGCGACTCACCAGATAGAGTAACGACTTTCTATATATTGCGACGCTGTCCGCACGTTCACGTTCGTCATCCATCATATAGATCGTTATGGTCTCTGTAGCAAGAATTGCTTTTTTACAGGCTTTCATATAGTGTCGGTTGGCAAATGCTACCGTACAGGCGGGTGCATACAACGTCAGCGATGCTACGGCAAGCTGCCGTTTTGTCAGTTCATCCAACCAGTGTCCCAATAAAATGGCACCGGCAGAGTGCCCGACCAAATGAATATCGCAATGAAATTCACTTTTAAGTCGATGCAACGCTTCAGAAAGAATCACCATAGCACCCGGTTTGGTATTGCCGTGTTGCGGATATCCCGGTACCGCTCTATCACTGGCAAATGCAGCATTTTCTTTCATTTCCGACCACACTCCTTTCACGGCAATACGACGTGAAAAACTCTCAATAGAGCGGTCAATAGCATCATGAAGTTTATCCATAAGCCCTTTGGCACGGCTGCTTGAAGGCTCCATGCCCGCACTGGAGAAGATCTCGCTGATGGTGTCTTTAATCTGATTGGCAATGGATTCAATAAATCCTGTTTTCCATGTAATAAAAAGCGGATAGATTCCGTTCGCTTTAAAGTACGGTGCCAAAATACGAATACGGTTAATTGAGTCCGCTTCACTATTAAGTCCACCGTGTGCATAAATGGCAATTTTTCGATGCTGCTTACTCTCCTGCATCCATGTTTTGATAGCGTCATAACAGACGTTACGTGCCGAGTTTTCGGGATCGGGCTCAGAAATAATACGCAGTTTCGGTCGTCCGTCATTACCGACAACAAGCGTGTGTTGGTATGCTTTCTCTTCACTCCAAGGCATGGCTTTGCTACTCTTATAGGCATAGTTCAAGGTACGTCGCATCATGCTGCTGCCACGTTCTGTATAGTCTGCTGCTACCGTTTGCAGCGAATGGTTTGAGAATGTATGCGGCGATGCAGCAATACGCACCGGAGCGCCCATCACGGCAACCCATGCATCAGTGCCGTTTTCTACCCACTCTTGGTACGACATAATTGCGAATCCGCAAAACCCCCAGGAGCTTCCCCATGAATTTTGAACAATAAAACCCTCGGCATTGTAACCGACAATGGCAAAAGCATGTCCTCCTACTGTAGCACTACCGGGCTCAATAACACGCAACGTATCACTCGTGTCAAGCCACCATCCCTCGTGAATTGTTGCCGAACAGTAAATAGCTCCTACCTCTTTAATAGCTGACTGCATGTCTACTATTGACTCTTTATTGATACGATAATAAGCGCCCAAAGGGTTCTGAACCGCCTCTTGCGACCACGATGATTCGGGGGCACGGGTATCACCGGGAATATAAGGCCAGGTACGCTCTTTACAGACACCGTGTCGGTGCCACCCTTTCATGGCACCGCGACAACTCGACCCTTCATAGTCTTCACCCTCAAACTCATCGTAAATACGCGCCAAATTGTAAAGCATTCGCGCACTGACTCGAAAAGAGTTTCGAGGATGCAGCTCGTTTTTTACATGTAACTGACGCTGCCACAGCAGATAATTAATGACAGCCGCCAGACCAAAGCCCGTACATGCACCTTCTTTACCTTGATCTAAAATCATTCCGTCGTCTCGATAACAAGGGAATAATGTGTTAACTTCATCATGCAACGGCCACTGCGGCGGAAGCGACTGCAATGGAGGACGGTACTCCCTATCACGCAGATCAAGCCGATCGGGTCGTGCATCTAAAAGTCTGTTGTTATAGGATTTTTTTGGCATCGCGTCTCCTTTATGTTAGCAGTTTAACACATTGTACAGTAAATAAAAAACGGCTGCGGTTCAGGCTCTTTGTACAATAGCACCATAACAAAATATAATATCTCTTATGCATCTCTTACGCTTCGAGGTACCCCTAAGTAAAAAACAGGTAAAATAGTAACGCAGAAGACTATTTTGCCGATATAAAAACAGTTTTCAAGATTGTTTTTATTCAATATAATATAAAATAATATCTATAATCATTGCAATTGGATTGTGTCCGTTGCAGTGCCACATCTACTAAGAAGGTTGTTTATGAAACATCATCTATTACGTCTTATAGTGCCATTATTATTAGTTATGCCGGCCTTACACGCTCAAGAGAAAAAAATTATTGTCAGTTCATTAGGCACGCCTGAAAAAGCAGAGCGCGCATTAAACGAACTTCAACACTACCTTGAAGCGTATCCGGACATCTCATCCTTGCTGGATGAAAACGGTATTGCACTGCATACGCGTCCCTCCGGAAAATACTTTATTGTCGTTATTGAACCCTTCTCCAATAAAGAACATCTTAGCAAAGTCAAACAGACAATCCAACAACGCTATCCCGGTCTTTTTGTCAATAACTATACACCCGAAACCGATCTCATTGTCGCAGAATCCACCACCCCTTCCAAAGTGACCATTCAAGAAGAGGTCACCATCGATATGGTAACCGAAGAGGTTCCGGAGTCATTACTGATTATTAAAGAGTCCGAAGATGCGGCACCGCGCGTTGTTGCAGCCGATACCGTGGAAGTTCCTCAAGTAATTGCTCTAAACAAAGAGACGCTTGAAGAGCCTGTGAAGACAACAACGTCTACAGAAGCAACAGCTCCCAAGACTAAAGCCGTTATTGAAAAAGTTGTTGAAAAGACAGCTCCTGTCGTTTCCAAAACCGTTAATGCTACTCAAGAAAGTGTTAACGCCAAGGTGCAAGAGGTATCTAAAGCGGTTGATAGCATGGAACACAATATCAGCACTGCATCTAAAATCGCTGCCAAAACAAAAGAGCCTGTTGCCAACGCTGCACATAATGCCTCTGCAACTGCTGCCAGAGTAGAAACGTCACTTGCCGGCGTCAGTAAAGAGAATTTTATTAACCACAATCCCGATCATCAAACTACATCGCATCACTCCGTCTTTCCACCGTGGTGGGTGCTGCTTTCAGTGCTTGTACTGATTCTTTCACCGATTGGAAGCTACATCGACAACCGAAACAATAAGTTCCATCGTTAATTAGAGCCTTTTGGCTCGCTCTTTTTACCCTTACCGGCTACTTCTTATGACAGCGACTGCAAAGCGACATGAGCGTATCGCTCTGCAAGAGAAACGGTGCATTGGAGACATGAGGATTGTGACAACTGACACAGCTGAGTTCATCTCCTTGTTTTGATGACGGATCTTTTACCTTGTGTGTCGGATGCATCTTACGACCAAAGGTTTTGACCACGTGAGCGCCGTCTATTTTATCTTTGTGACATCCCGTACACAGATCCCATGCCGGTTTTCTTAAATAGTTGTTGTTATCCGAAGCATGGGGATTGTGACATTTGTTACAACGCCCCGAGTCTGCCGGTTCGTGATGAAACCGTTTGTTTTTCCAAAGTTCGGCTTTTTTATCATGGCAATCCAGACAGATGGGTTCAACCGGATCGGCAACAAGAAACTTTGTTTTATTGGCATCTTGCGCGTTAAAGCTGCCTGCCTTACCGTTATGGCATGAAGTACAGAGCCAGTTTACCGAAGGGGCATGCGCAAATTTTTTAAAATTAATTTTGACATGACATAAAAAACAGTTTGATTTTGAAACATCTTCAAATGCTGTTCCGGGAATCTCATTGACGCTCATGTCATGGCATTTACTACAGACTTTCTCTTGAGCATCGGTATGCAGAAAGCTTTTTTCATACACTTCCGGTGCAAAATGAAACTCTTTGTATACCTTAGAAGTAACATACACTTTACGTATATACGACTTCATCACTTTGCCGTCGCGCATTGCAGCAATATCAATAATATTCTCGCCCAAATGCAGCATAAAATTATGGCAGTAGTGACTTCGACTTTTACTCACGCGGGTCTTATAGGTCTCGCTCGAATCCGTTGTCATGACAATTTCATCGACCGCTTCATGTTGCGGTGAAACAACAACGGTGACCAGCTCTTCCTCATAAACAATCGCCTCTTTTTTTGGATAGGTAATTTCAAGTACCGGATCGGTAGATGTTCCTAACAAGGTCGTAACCATCCCACTTAACAGTAGTGCGACAAGGCAGTATGCATACTTCATCATCGCTCCCTTCCATGCTGCTTACTCTCAAGTTTTTTTCGCTCCTCTTCATCCATTAAAAAGAACTGTTTGTTTGAAGCATGCGGAGAGTGGCATGCAACACACTCTTTGCCTTTAATGGTACCTTCACAATCTGAATCGCGCTGTTTTACTCGCATGCGCTTGTCTTTATGGCATCCCAGACAGATGCTATTAACCGGTTTTCGTACGAACATCTTATAGGGTGTCGAATGCGAGTTATGGCACTTGTTACAACGCCCTGAATCGAGCGGTTCATGACGAAAACGATACGATTTCCAAAGTTTGGCATTTTTTTTGTGACAGCTAAAACACAGACTGTTAACCGGCTTGGAAACCAAAAATTTCGAGCGCCCTTTTTGCCATGCGTTGTCGCTGCCTACCTTACCGTTATGGCATGAAGTACAGAGCCAATTAACCGAAGGTGCATGGGCATATTTCTCGTTGGTTAGCTGATGATGGCAAGCATAGCAGTTCGATTCTTTCACATCAATAAAGGCAATTCCTTGTTTCTCGTTAACGCTCATATCATGACATGAACGGCACAACGATTCGTTTCTGTCGGTATGGAAAAACTGCCGTTTGTATTGTGTAGGAGGGTATTTATATTGCGAATAGAGCGGCGACGTTACATAGAGATGACGCTTCTGCTCATCAATAAGCTGTCCCTTTTTGTAAGAGCGAATATGAAGCGTATTATCTCCTAGCACCAAGGCAATCGTTTTGCAATAGATCGCCTTGGAACCGTTAATGTCGATTGTTTTCTCACCGGAAGCATTCAAAATTTTCACGGCATCGACGGCATTAGAATCAACCTTTACAACCACGCTTAGCGGGAGCTCATGCACTAGCGTATTCTCTTGCGGTAACACAATCACCGTAGGCGGTTTGTTTTCTGTGACGGATGCACCCTGTGCCACCGCTAGCAGTAGTACAAGCACTGCCAAGAGTCTCTGTAACATGTTCATCTTCCAATGCCTTTCGGGTCAATGCGATCATACTCGAATTTTTTATGACATGCCGGAGCACACGACCCACCGTCTTGCTCATCAATAAAACGCAACGGAAACTTAATACCGTTAAAATCGGTATAGTCACGTATGAGGTGCTTATATTTCGAAGCGTGCTCATCGTGACATGCCCGACAACTTCGCCCTTTTCTGTCATTTACATGTAAATAGTGCAAATTCACGTCCCCGTCACGGAACTTCGTAATTTTATCGTTAATCGTATACTGTTCCAGTACTTTTTTCTGTTCATGACATTTGAAACAGAAAAATTCTTTATTCTCAAAGTTATCATAAAAGTTTTTAGTAAACGACTTACGCAAAATACTAAAGTTGTTCGAACCGTGCGGATCGTGGCAGGCAACACACCCTCCCTCTTTGGCAACATCTTTAATGGGACCGTGCCAGTTCGGGTTCTCTTTGAGATGCTTTTTCATATTCATCAGCATGCCGCCGTCTTCATCGGACTTTACCTCTTTGTCATGACACGTCAGACACATAGAGGTCTGATCTTTTTTAAGCAATTTTTTATGCTTGGTCGCATGCGGATTGTGGCACTCCAAACAGCGTTTTTTACTGTTGTTGACACCGCCGTGTTTATATTTGGAATCGTGGATCTTGTCTTTAATGTCATCATGACAATCCAAACACAAATCCATCTTCGCATCGAGGTTTAACAGCATTTTATGATCTGCCGTATGTGCATCATGACACTCTAAACAGCTCTTTTTGACAATCGGCTTGTGTTTGACCGGCAGCTTCATGTTGACAAACTGTTTACGCGCTTTGTCTTTAAACGTACTCTTTTTATCATGACATTTCAGACACAAATTATTGATGGAGTCGGCTTTGAGCAGTTTTTTGGTATCTGACTGGTGCGGGTCATGACAATCCATACATTTGCCCTCTTTAACCGGTTTATGGTCAAACTTTTTGGTATAGCGTGTTTTATGACACTCATAACAGATCTCATGAATATTTTTACGTACCAAGTCGCCGGGTTTATTGGTATTGGCAACATGACAGATTTGACACGCACCCATTTTAAACGGCTCATGCAGATGTTTTTTAAGCGGTTTGAATTTTGCCGGAAGATCCTCAAGACGCACCAGTTTTGCTTTAGCTGCTCGAGCTTTGTTATGTATTGGTTTCTCTTCGGCACGGATTTCATCAACGGCAACAGCTGCGGGCGCTACACGAGGCACAACGGGTTTTTCCTCTTTTTTCTTGTCAAGAGAACTTTTCATCTCTTGAGAGATTTTGGTAATGTTGATTTCGCTGAGTTCGTCATCAGAAATGTTGATATCGACTTCATAAGCATGTTTGGCATGCTGTAGATTATGAGCAATATTCCCCATAATGGCTACAAATCGATCCAGTTTTTCACCGACATTGTATGTCTGGTAAAAATAGATACCTGAACCTACTAAAAGTACTAAAAACAGCGTCTGAATTATATTTTTATTCATACTAAACCTTCATTACCGACAACATTTTTTTATTAATTCGATTGAAACTCGCCAACCGGACACTCTTCTTCCGTCACTTTTGCACGTACTAACTTCTCTCTATCTGCATGGTGCGGACTGTGACACTTGTTACAATCCAATGCTGCCATACGATTGTCAATCTCTTCTACCGGAATATGACACTTATAGCACAATTGCGCTACCGTTTTCGTTACGATTGCTGCAGGCTTTGAGCGCTTTGGTGCATGACATACGTTACACGCTCCCATACCAAATGGCGGATGCAGATGCTCTTTGAGCGGAACAAATGCTTTGGGCAACTCTTTGACGTCTACCTTATTGGTACTGCCCGTAATCTCTTTAATATGCTCTTTGGTCATTTCGTCAAGCGGACGGGGATCCCCATGAGAAGCATGCGCAAGATTGGTGGCAATATTAGCACCGATGGTACCTAAACGTGCAAACTTTTCACCGGCATTATTCACTGCCAGGAAAATGACCAAAAGAACAAGAACACCGATCGCTACGACTACTTTAATATGTTTCTTTTCCATCGCTATGCTCCTTAGTGTTCGTTAGTTTCATCTGAAAATTCTACTTCTTCCGGCGGTGGCGGCAGATGTTTCTCTAGCTCATAATGACCGACATTGCGATGGCAGTCAACACATTTTGCACGCTCTTTTCCATGCTCACCGACAACAATAAGTTTTTTGGCAAAATATGCTTTGTGTGCCGTAAACGCTTTTTTGTTGGGTCGTGTACCGCGAAGGAGATTTTCATGACAATGCAGACATCCGGAATCATATACCCAGTTTCGACGCTCTTCACGACGCTCATGCCAATCTATTTTAGAAGTATCGTGCGTTGTCTCGACCCAGACATCCCACATACCGGTTTTTATTTTTTGGATCATATAACCCATGGTAGATTCATGAGGAAGATGACAATCGGCGCAGGTTGCCATGATACCGCTATCACCGTAACCGCCATGCACACTGTTACGATATGCTGCTGCCATCGGCTTCATTGAGTGACATGAGCCGCAAAAGTTGACATCCGACGTATGTTTTACTGCAACTACCGTGACAAAAGACGTTGCCATCCCAATAATGAGACCTACTACAATCAATGCAATAATTACCCATATCCCCAGAGAAAATTTCTTTTTGGTTCCATTCTCTTGTTCCATGAAAATATCCTTCCTTTTCTATACCGTCTTAACGACATGTATTCATTTCAATAAAGAATATACACGAATTTTCAATAAAGTTACACTAAACATAAAAAATAAAACTAATTTTTTTATTAATGTGTTGTTTCTACAACATCGAAACACTTATAATTAATATTTTAAAATATTTATTAATTATTATATCGCTTGAAGCACCGTGAAGTACGGGTCTATAGCTATTTCTTATATTATATAGTTATAATTAGTATAAGACAAGGTTGTATCACTATATTATAAAAAGAAGTAATAGACAAAAAGGGAGAAGATACTACCTTGCTATAAGCTTTTACAATAGCCTTTTTACTTTTACATGTAAATTATAAATAAAAAATTATTATAGTTTAAAAGTTTATTTATGATGCGACCTCTTCATTAAAGAGAACGGTAATACCATATTCGTAATGCGCCACCACTGTTTTACGGTATGCAACGCCATTTTTGCTATGTAGAACAGCTGTAAAAGATCCTGAACTCAGCAACGCTTTCACTTCACGCTCACCAATAGCACGTTTTCCGTATTTCGCAAGTGAATTTCCCCAAATGCGGTACGAGCAACTCCCTACCGATTCAAAACACTCGCCATCTTCAGTATAAAACCGTGTATTGGAGCAAGAGTAGACTTTTGTCTGTTTTCCCAACACTGTTTTTTTTGCCACCGTTACGTTACCATCATTACAATAAGGGCACTTGCCAAGCACAACAACTCCTTTTTACAGCGCAGTATAATAGATGATCTGATCGATATGTTAAAAGTATGGCATCTTGTCATATTTTTACGCTATTAGACGATATCTACATAGTCGAGTTGTTCCAACTCCTCAATGATTTTGCCGTCAACACGAATGGCTGACTCCAAGACAACGTTTTGAAGCTTAGAAATAATAATTAATTTTAATGGACGCCTTCCGGGATATCGCCGAATTAGTTGATAGAGTGCCTCTAACCTCTCGGTATCGCTACTCAGACGAATAGAAAGAAGTAGCGGTTCAGGCGGTTTTTCTGCAATAACCGTTTTTACCTTTTTAGACTCTTTTTTTACCTCGTTAAGCGTAAAAATTTTCAAGACACTTATGCGTGTAAACATTTCGGTATGGGTAATCTTCACTTTAAAAGCAACCGGTTCGTTTAAATCCATAGCCTCAAGCTGTTCGAGTTTGTCACTAAAAAGCATCATCTCAATATTGCCGTGAAGGTCCATAAGGTTGACAATACCAAAAGCATTTCCCTTTTTTGAAATCTTTTTCGTAATCTCTTCGACTTTACCAATAAATATTGCCGTAGAGCCGTCAGAAATATTGCCAATATCACTTGAAAGGGTGTAATTTAACGCATCCATAGCCTCTCGATAATCATCAAGAGGATGTCCTGAGACGTAAAATCCCAACGTCTCTTTTTCAAACTCCAAAATTTCCTTAAGTCCGTACTCTTGGGCATTGTTTAAATCCAAAGCCACGGTAGTAACCTCGGCATCGTCGCCAAAAAGGCTGCCTAAAGCATTTTTCTTGGCATTGGAAGCATTTTTAGCAGTCTCAATAATAGTATCAATCTGTTCTAAAACAGCGCGACGCGAAAACGGAAACGCATCAAATCCGCCCGATTTGCAGATGCTCTCGAGAACACGCTTATTGACTTTAGAAGGTTCAATGCGGTTTACGAAGTCCTGCATGGAATGAAACTCACCCGTTTGACGTACCTCTAAAATGGATTCTACCGCAGCACTGCCGACCCCTTTAATGGCACCTAAACCAAAAAGAATAGAAGGCTTGCCTTCTTTAAGCACCGGAGCAAATTCAAGATGTGAGTGGTTAATGTCCGGCGGTGAAAGCGTGATACCCATACGCTTCACCTCATCAATATACTTTACAATCTTCTCCGTATTATCACGCTCGGAGGTCAGCAGTGCCGACATAAATTCAGCCGGATAATACACTTTAAGCCATGCCGTCTGAAACGTAATCATGGCATACGCCGCCGAATGTGACTTGTTAAATCCGTAGCCGGCAAACTTCTCAATAAGATCAAAAAGCTCGGAAGCTTTATGGTAATCATATCCTTGTCGCTGTGCCCCTTCGGAGAATTCGGCATTGTATTGCGCCATATCTTTTTTCTTCCCCATAGCACGACGAATAATGTCGGAATACCCCAATGAAAAACCACCAATACTCTGCACAATTTGCATGACCTGTTCTTGGTAAACAATAACCCCGTATGTCGGTTTTAAAATACTTTCCATACTCTCAAAGGTGTATTCAATAGCTTCACGGCCGTGCTTTCGTTCAATAAAACTGTCTAACATTCCCGAATCCATCGGTCCGGGTCTGTAAAGCGCCAACACCGCAATAAGGTCTTCAAAATTGTCGGGTTTGAGCCGCTTGTTGAGATCTTGCATCCCCGAACTCTCAATCTGGAACATACCGATGGTATCACCGTGTTGAATGGTTTCGTAAACTTTGGGATCGTTCTCGTCAATCTCATGCCAATTAATCTCGACATGATGCAGCGTCTTAATGAGTGTCATCGCATTTTGAATGACGTCAAGAGTTTTCAGCCCTAAAAAGTCAAACTTTATAAGATCAATGTCTTCCAAATAGTTCAATGAGTACTGCGTTACAAAAGGCTGATCATCCCCACTGGGTTTGTAAATGGGCGTTTTGTGCCACAGCTCTTCATTAGAGATGACGACACCTGCGGCATGCATTCCGGCATTGCGTTTTAAGCCCTCGAGTTTTTTGGCAAACTCCCATACTCGCGCAGCCTGTGCATCTTGCTCAATCAATTCTTGAATTTTCGGCTCTTTTTGAAAAGCACCGGGTTGCAGTTCTCCTTTTTTCATCTTACCGTTAAGCGTAATGCCCAGCTCGTCAGGAATGAGTTTTGCCATTTTATCGGCTTGGCTTAAGGGCATATCAAGCACTCGTGCCACATCACGAATCACTCCTTTTGCCAACAGTGAACCAAACGTAATAATCTGAGCAACCTGATTGCGTCCGTATTTTTCAACAACATAATCAATTATCTCACCGCGACGCGCCTGCATAAAGTCCATATCGATATCGGGCATGGAGACCCGTTCAGGATTTAAAAAACGCTCAAAAAGCAGGTCGTATTTCATAGGATCGATATCGGTGATCTCAAGAGCATACGCCACCAAACTCCCCGCTGCAGAGCCCCGCCCCGGACCTACGGCAATATCCCTCTCTTTGGCAACTTTAACAAAGTCCCATACAATGAGCATGTAACCCGGAAACTTCATGGAATTAATAATCTCCATCTCAAACTCCAGACGCTCTTTGTATCTCTCATGCTCCTCGGGCGGTACGTGTCGAAGCCGCTTGTCCAACCCGACTTTACACCGGTGAATAAAATACTCAATGTCATTTTTTGTTGCTGCGTCACGCCACTGCCTGCGTTCCTTTTCGGCAGCATCTTCTCCTAAAGGGGCATCATCTTGGTTGTCTATTTGCAGCCCTTCTGCCGCGGCATACTCCTGAGTAAATTTAAAATTCGGCGGCGTCGGGTTTCCCAACTCCAGTTCGACATTACATTTGTCGACAATCTCTTGCGTATGCTGCAGCGCTTCGGGAATGTCGGCAAAAAGCCGTTGCATCTGCTCGGGACTTTTCACATAAAACTCATGGACCGAATGGCGCATACGGTTAGGATCGTCATAGAGCTTATTCATACCGATACACATAAATGCTTCTTGATACTGGGCATCGTCGGGAAACGTATAGTGCGTGTCATTGGTAGCCACCACCTTAATACCCGTCTCATGAGCAATTCGTAAAATACTTTCATCGATATAATGTTGATCGACAATGCCGTGACGCATAATTTCCAAATAGAAATCATCACCGAACATCTCTTGGTATTCCAACGCCACCCGCTTTGCTTCATCATAGCCGCCGGCACCGTTTTTAACATTGCGCTCATTGTTGAGATTAAGATGCCAGTTTACCTCACCTTGAAGGCATGCCGACGTACAGATGAGCCCTTCGGTATGTTCACGAAGCAGTGCTTTGTTAATACGCGGGAAATAGTAAAACCCGTCAATATAGGATTGCGACGAAAGGTACATTAAATTTTTGTAACCGGTCATATTCTTGGCAAACAGACAGATATGAAAACGCTGTTTGGTGGTTTTGTCGTTGAGGGTTTCACCATTGTGAATGTAACCTTCCATTCCCAAAATGGGCTTAATACCCGCCGCTTTCATCTGCTGATAAAAGTCAATGGCACCGAACATATTGCCGTGATCGGTCATGGCAACAGAACTCATACCGAGCTCTTTAACCCGTTCGACAAGATTGGAGATCTTATTGGCCCCGTCAAGCAACGAGTACTCCGTATGCAAATGTAAATGGGTAAACGGTTGTACGCTCATAGAAAACCTTACGCTAGTTGAAGTCATTTATTGAATTATAATCAAGAAGCTTTAGTTTGAGCTTTTAGTATTTATATACGGTATGCTACAATGCATTATTGAAAGGTAGTTTTACAGTGCACTACAACCACCCCTTTGACCCCGTTGTGTTTCCCAATACCGTACTGCTGATTCTTGGAACCTTTCCCAGTCTGGAATCATGCAAACGACACGGCTATTATGCCCATCCGCGCAATCAGTTTTGGCGTATCCTTTCCGATCTGTTTCATGTTCCTGCTACAACGGAATTGGAAAAAACAGCCCTGCTTAACAAATACCGCATCGGACTTTGGGACATCATCGCTTCATGTGAGCGTACCAACTCCAGCGACAACAACCTCACCAACTGTCATCTCAACGACATTCCTGCTTTACTGCAGAAATATCCGCAAATTTCACACCTTGCTTTTACCGGAAAAAAAGCAGCCCGACTCTATCAAAAAACGTATGCAGATTTACATGTAAATTGCCAAACACTCCCCTCGCCCTCACCTGCATTTGCCACGATGAAGTATAATACGAAAAAAGAGACGTACCGCCGCTGTTTTCAGCACGTCGGCATTTTGTAACGCATCGAGGAGATTACCGATGACCTACTATACCATTTTAGCACTGCTGTTCGGCGGTCTGGGATTGAGTGCCTTGGGATTTTATTTTCTACGCAACCTCAGACATGAAGAGCGTATGCAACAAATTCGTGCCCTTCCCTTCAAAGAAGAGCATCGGACACTACTGCAACAAACACCGCACTACAACAATCTTTGCGATCGTGACAAAGCAAAAATAGAACGCTCCATTATTGAGTTTTCCTATACCAAAGAGTTTATCGGTGTCGGCATTGACGTGACCGATGAAATGAAGGTCATTATTGGCTTTTATGCGTGCTTGCTGCTTTTACATGTAAAAACAAAAAGCTGTTACGCCGCTTTACAAACCGTCATTGTTTACCCCTCTGCCGTTATGGTAGAGAATCTCTCGTCACAGGGAGGTATTTACACAAAAGAGGACTTCATTATTACAGGACAATCGGCCGACCATACGGTGGTCATCGTCTGGGATGAGGCAAAGCATGAAGCCTACCAACTGCGGCATCATAACGTCATTGTTCATGAATTTGCCCATGAAATTGACTTTATGACGGGTGAACTCGACGGTGTGCCCCCGTTGGAACGCTCCAAGTACCACGAGTGGACCCGACTGCTTAGCAAAGAGTTTGCATCGCTGCACAAACGCCTTTTACATGGCCCACATTTAGGAAAATATGAACTTTTAGGCGAGTATGCCGCCACCAATGAAGCAGAATTCTTTGCCGTTGTCAGCGAACGTTTTTTTGAGTCGCCGCACACACTGCATGAGCACTTTCCCGAAATTTACGATGCCTTGCAAAGTTTCTACAAAATCGATGCCCTTGCATTGGTGAGCCGCCATAAAACAAACTCTGGCCGGTAGCTTTTGTTGACACTGACCGAACCTTTCTTAAACTGTCAGAAAAAATGCAAAAACCCTGCTTAATCGCTTTATATAACCGTTGGAGGTCTTAAAAGGTTATGAAAATCTATTTTTTACTCGCATGTGGCATCACTTGGTTTCTTCTATTGCCGGTGATTCTTTCGCATCAAGGAATTATTGCATTAAATGTTACTGATGACTGGCATTTTCTAGGTGCTTTAGGTCCAATTCTTGCAGCCTTCTATGTAGCACGAAGGAGAGGAGTTTTTCATCTGTGGTTGGTGGGATTGCTGCGTACTCATGTTGAAACCGGCTGGCTTCTTATCTCAGTCATTAGCCCATTTATATTGTTCTTCATTGCGTATATCATTGCGCTGTTTATTGACAGCTCCACAGAACCAATTGAGTCCTTAATAAACTCTGAAACTATTAACCTACATTGGGTAGTAATGACACTGATAGCGGCAATAGCCTATGGTATCGGTGAAGAGGCCGGATGGAGAGGATTTGCATTACCGTGGCTACAAAAAAAAGAGAATGCACTCAAGGCAACAATGCTACTGGCTATGATGCATGCTGTTTGGCATATCCCATTTTTCTTTTACAGATTTGAATTTACTGTTGGTATGGCAATAGGTTTTTTTATCGGTTTGGTAGCGGGTACCGTTTGGCTTACATTTTTATACAACAGTACAGGAGGAAGTGCATTCGTGGCTATAATATGGCACACGGGATGGAATATAGTAAATCAGGTGGCAATATTGCTTTCAGATGTTATGTTAGCCGTAATGAGCACGTCTGTAATCATATTGGCAGTTTACATCGTATCAAAGTGGGGCTCCGAGTCGCTTTCACCCAAGCCACGTTATACGTTCCATACGACGCATCAAGATAATAATTATGATAAAATTTTTAATTTGTAGAGACAGGCTGTTATCTGGCACAAAAGATTTTGCAGACACATTAATCTCCTTAACCGACATACTTTAAAGGCAGTTCATGAATCAAATCATCATTTTAATATTTGTGGCTCTATCTATCACATCTTGTACAGCGGCCAAAGCGGTAGTTGCCATGAATAAGTCAACAAACCAATTTATCGCTTTGGAGCAAGATAAGCGTATATTGTATGAAAAAGGCGCTGAAAAGTATGCTGAAACAGTGGCCAATAAGATTGACACAGCAATTCAAACCGTTGAACAAAAACAGTACAAAAAATTTACAAAACCTGTCACTATTTATATTTGCAACAGCATAGAGAGCTTTACAGATTATTGTGTGATACGCCAAGCTTCGGGGTGTGTGTTGAACGAGCGCCTGTTTTTATCGCCCAAGAACTTTCAGGCCAATCAACAAGCATTAACACATGAGCTATCGCATCTGCATATAGAGCAGCATCTTGGTATGTTCACCTGGCACTCAGGGTATCCCGCATGGTTTCAAGAAGGGTTGGCCACATATGTTTTATCGCCAAGCTTCAATGTTTATTGAATACCTGCACAACATAGATGAAATAATGTTCAAAACCTTGTTGCTCTCTGTTGAAGCTGGAAAAATTTCGAAGCATCTTTTTCTTCTGCATATGGAGAACCCTTGAATGCGATATGGCACAAATTTATCCAACAGCAAAAAAACTGACAACGTGCTTGTCCAGACCTAAGTTAAGGAAGAAAAAAATATAATTAATACAAAGTGCTGTATACTATATTTTAAAAGGAATGTATTATGGATGCCGTAGACAAAGAGCTGCAAAGCCGAAAAACAGAGATTCAAAAAGAGCTTGAGTTGCTTTTTAAAGCCAATATGCGTATTACCGACTGGGATATTCCCGAAGCTGACGACACCAAAGTAGCAACACTGCTTCTTGAAATACTGCAAGAGGGTTTAGATCAGATAAAACACGACGTTCACGAAGGTAAATACGACAACTATTAAAAGGAGAACCCATGAGTTCGCACAAACACCATGAAAAACTAACACAAATTAAAGATGCCGTCATAAAATCCAAAGAGCTGAGTGAAGAAGAGAAGAGCAATACCATCAAACATATTGAAGCGTGGATTCTTGAAGACAAAGCCGAAGGAATCATTGCCGAAGAGCTCATTAGTATTGCCTCGGGGATACGCCCGATACTCAAAGAACTGGGACTGCTATAGCGTAGTCTGTCGTTCTCACCCATTATCATATTATGAGATAATATTATAAACCCTTGTGAGAGTTTGGGTACAATAGTTCCAAACTCTCACAAGGAGCTCTTATGTACTCTGCTATTCGCTATGGCGTTTTTTCATCATTGCTTGTCTTCTTAAGTGCTTGTCAAAGCAGTTCCGAAGCAACCGTCATTCAGGACAACGGCGCATGTGTTCCAAGCGGCCACGGTACCGACTACCCCGTAGGTCCAGGGCAGTCCTACGCATCGCTTGGGAACGTACCGTGGGATACTCTAGGTCCGGGTGATACGGTGCGCATCTTTTACAAACCGACTCCCTATAAAGAAAAAATTGTTATTCGAACCGGTGGAACACCCGAAAATCCGTTACGCATCTGCGGTGTGTCCGGTTCCAACGGCGAACGCCCCGTAATTGACGGCAACGGAGCGCGCAACATACCTGCTGACAAAGCGGCATATACCGACTACACTCCTATGGAAGGGCTGGCCGTAGTAATGATTTACAACAGAGACTATGACCTTAAAGACAGCAATATTATTATTGACAACCTGTATATTAAAAACGGTAAAAATACTTTTAATTACATACGAACAGACGGCAGCAGTAACCCTTACGAAGAGGGAGCGGCGTGCATTCGTGTTCAAGCAGGTGACAATATTGTCATTCGTAACAATGAACTTGAAAACTGCGGTAACGGTATTTTCACCATGTCACAAGGTTACAATGAAGCCCATTTAACCCGAAACATTCTCATTGAAGGCAACTACCTTCACGGACATGGGCAAGCCAACAGCGGCAGACAACATGCTCTGTATGTTCAAGCCATCGGCGCGACCTACCAATACAACCGTTTTGGTCCCAATACTCAAGATTCTCTCGGCACAACATTAAAAGAGCGTGTCGCCGGATCCTTAATACGTTACAACTGGTTTGAGAGCGGCAGCTCGCGCGCACTCGATCTGGTAGAGGTTGAAGACGCCGCTCCGTGGTATATTGAAGCAGAATATCGCCGTTGGGCCCAAGACGAAGGCGAACCGATTGATGCGGCACGTCTTGCCACGGTTCGAGAAGCCGAAGCAGCATACCGACAAACCTATGTTTACGGTAATTTTTTTGAGCATATCGGCAGCAGAACCGTCGCCGGCAGTTTGGTACATTACGGCTGGGACAATGATCCTCTTTTGTCACGAAAAGGAGTTCTCTATTTTTACAACAATACGGTCTCGATTCGCCAAGACCGTGACGACAGTTGGCGTTTTCGGCTCTTTGATATGCGCCTTTACAATGAGACCCCTCCGGTAACACCCGCACAAGAGACGGTTGAAGCGTTTAACAATATTGTCTATTTTGCTCATGAAACCAACGGCGCTGAAGCAGCGTATCTGTGCATGGGCAACAACAGCGGTACCATCAATCTCGGCGTGAACTGGATAAGCAATGGATGGCAACATGCCCAAGCCGTCTCCGAATGCTACCCCTATGCCGATTCGGGAGAACATCCTGTTGTTACCGGTCTCTCCAACCTTGTTGATACCACTGACGTACCGCTACCCATCAACCTCTCAACACTCTCTTCTAACAATATTGAGAGCATTCGCAACCAATCACAACCACTGTCTCAAGGAGCAAAAAACCACCCCGTTACCATGCAGTATGTTCCGCATCAGCAGAGCCAAGAACGCTCTCATGCCAATGATTTAGGTGCTATGCAGCTCATGACAACACGGAGATTTTTTCCGCATCTGCAGCTTTATTTGGTGGAATGAAAATAGAAGCACTTTTAAAAGTGCATTCCTACCTTTAATAGCGTACGATAATTGTCTAAACTTCGTTCATACCCTTTGCTCAGTTCGGCATCGGTTGTCCACTGGTAGCGTGCTTCGGCACCAACAAAGTAAGTGGCATCAATATCATAACGCAGTGACGCGCCGACATTAATGCCGACAATAAGATCGGTTTCATCAGCATCGGTAGCAATAACGCCAAAGCCCGGACCTACTCCCAGCTGCACTTTCTCATCCAAATCAAACATAACATGGGGGTTGAATTCCAGTGAAGTCATACGTAACCCATGCTTGCTTTGATGCACCAGACTAATTTGTTGACGAATATCGAGCGTTTCGAGTTGCAATGCGGGACATGCCAGCGACAACTCCAATCCGTACATATAATCGCCATCAGATGCTTTTTCCCGCTCACCGTATCCGACCAGTAGTGCCACTGCCGGTTCCGGGCAGTAGTCGGCATCTGTTATGATGGGAAAGAGTGTCGTCTCGCGTTCAGCATGGGCTAATGTTGCCAACAGCAACACGGTACTTAAAACAATTCGTTTCATTGGTTTCCTTTTGTGATAAATTAAAAAGTCATTATAGAATGATTTCCTTTAACTTGCCCATATTTTACCTATTTCTACATACATTTTTTTACATGTAAATTACGCCTCAGCGTTGGAAAGATTACGAATAATATTGGCATATTCATCAAAGTGTTCCAGTGCGATATCGACCAATCTGGGGTCAAAATGTCTGCCCCGCTCTTTTTTCAGGAAGGCAATCACCTCCTCGTCAGACCAGACCTCTTTGTAAACACGCTTTGAAAGCAATGCATCGATAACATCGACAATTGCGACAATACGCGCTATAACGGGAATGGCTTCACCTTTAAGACCTTGAGGGTATCCCGTACCGTCATATTTTTCATGGTGAGCATACGCAATAGCCGCTGCCGCCTGAAGCACCGGTCGCTTGGAGTGTTTTAAAATTTCATAACCCAATAACGTATGCGATTTCATAAGCGAAAACTCATCGCTGGTAAGTTGAGAGGGTTTGTTTAAAACGGCATCGGCAATACCGACTTTTCCAATATCATGCATGGGTGATGCCAACTCGATAGTTTTGACTTGGACATCGTTCAATCCGTATGCGCGCGCCATTAAGCTACTGATGGTTGCAACCCGTTGCGTATGGCGCTTTGTATTGCAGGAGCGAATCTCTTCAATCGCTCCCATGGCAAGCAATGTCTCTTTAAGTGTCAGTTCTATCTCTTCGTTGAGCTGTTGCAATTGTCTGTTTTTTTCTTGAAGTTCCTCTTCTTTAAGAATCACGTTTTGATTGAACTTGTTAATATTGTGGGCAACATCTTTAAACTCTTTACTCTCATATTTGTTATCGTCAATGCACTCATGCAGCTGGTATGCCCGCTTCCCCTCATTTATAATATTAGACAGAGGTCGACAGATATTCCTCTCAATAACATGAAACATATTGAAAATGACAATCAGTGCAAACAAAAGCAGCACGGCAACAATAATATAACTGTATTTGAAGGCAAAGTTGCGATGCAGACCGGTATCTATCTGAATCTCTACGGCACCCAGTACCTCTCCTTCATTGACTTTGTGGCACTCCAAACAGTTTAAACGCCCCTTGGAACTGGCAATATAAGGAACAATAACCTCAACCTTTTTGTCCCCCTCTTTCCATTCAAAATGTACCTCTTTGTTGGCAAGAATCGTACGCAGCTCACCGGTAAGTTCTTTCTCAAAACGCTCTGAATCTCCAAACTGTCTGTTAATGGCATCGGCACGAATAATTTTAATAGAGTCAATATCATGGATCGAGGCGATCTCATGTAAAAAATAGTCCCGCTTGTCCATAATTTCGGCTTTCATGTGCGAGGTAAGACCGGCTTTGACAATTTCGGCAACAGAGAGGGCTTTATTTTCAATGACCAGTTGTGAAAAACTGCGATAACTTAACGCAACAATGGCAATAATAATGAGCATGGCTACCAAAAACACCTGCAACAGTCGTGTTAATGTAATTTTTTTAATACTCTTCTGTTTCATGCCAATCCATTGGACAAATTTATGGGTAACAGTATAAAAATATTTCCTAAAAATATAGCTGAAACAACCGAAAAACAGTACTTTGAGTCTAAATAAGACAAATTTTATCTTTTTATTGATCTAAATCAAGATAAATATTGTCTTTTATTCGTTACAATGTCACATACCAAACATAAAAGGAGACACACACATGACAAAAACGATTCTGGTTCTTACAGCATTGGCAGCGTTAGCACAGGCTGATGTTGTCCATTATGACGACAGAGACAAAGAGCAACCGCAGACAAGTAAACCCAATCATCCCAATAATGATTTGTACACCAAGTAGTTG
>Ga0256840_1000218_pt1 | contig 56051 bp, 60 predicted proteins | sample 355202metaG_FD_185969 | JGI IMG/M metagenome (GOLD analysis project Ga0256840, IMG submission 185969) | Hydrothermal vent microbial communities from Mid Atlantic Ridge, Atlantic Ocean - 355-202 | ecosystem: Environmental > Aquatic > Marine > Hydrothermal vents | place: Atlantic Ocean: Mid...
AGGAGATGAAATATGAATAAAAAGACGAAAATACTAGCTACAGTGGGACCATCTAGCGATAGTGTTGAGGTTTTGGAGGGTTTGATAAGAGCTGGTGTAAATGTTTTTAGACTTAATTTTAGCCATGGAACTCACGAATATCATAAAAATATACTTGACAATATAAGAGTAGCAGAGAAAAAGAGCAACAAAAGAGTAGGCATACTTCAAGATATCTGCGGTCCAAAGATAAGAGTTGGAAAATTAGAAAATGATTTTAACCTTATGGCAAATGATGAAGTTATATTTACGAGAGAAGATATAGTCGGAAAACAGATAGATAAAAACAGATATATCCTAAGCATAAATCAGCCAAGTATTTTAGATATGCTGAAAGAGGGAGAATACATCTATCTGTATGACGGAAATATAAAGGCAAAAGTTGTAAAGATAGGTGAAAACATAGAGACGCTCATCGAAAATGAAGGTAAACTCTCATCTAACAAAGGTGTGAATTTTCCAAACACTGTGATAAATATAGATGTTATAACGCAAAAAGATGAAAAAGATCTATTATGGGGTGCACAAAATGGAGTCGATTTTGTAGCGATCTCTTTTGTCCAAAATGCTCAAGATATCTTGCATGTTAGAGAGTTGCTAAAAGAGTATGGTTCAACTTCAAGAGTCATAGCGAAGATAGAAAAATTTGATGCAGTTGAAAATATAGATGAAATTTTAAAAGCAAGTGATGGTGTTATGGTGGCTCGTGGCGATTTGGGAATAGAAGTTCCATACTACAAAGTTCCAAGTATACAAAAGAGGATCATAAGAAAAGCAAATGCTGCTTCAAAGCCGGTCATAACTGCTACCCAAATGCTTCTATCCATGGCGCAAAACGAGATGGCAACCAGAGCTGAGATAAGTGATGTGGCAAATGCAGTTTTAGACGGAACAGATGCAGTGATGCTGAGTGAAGAGAGTGCTATCGGAACAAATCCCGTAAATGTTGTTCAAGTGATGTCAAACACCATAAAAGAGACAGAAGAGGTTTATCCTTATGATAAGTTTGATAGGTATGAGTTCTTGGATGAGACAGATATCATATCCTCATCTACTGCCAAATTGGCTGAGCAACTTAGCGTAAATGCTATCATATCTATAACAAGCTCTGGTAAATCGGCTCAAAAATTAGCGAGATACAGAATCAGAAATGACATATTTGCCGTAACACATGATGAAAAAACAGCAAGAGCATTGACTATAGTCTGGGGTTTGAAGCCTTTGATGTGCGTAAAAAATCAAAATCTAAATATGATGCTAGCAAATGTTTTGACAGAACTCGTTAAAGAAAAAACGATAGATAAAAACGGCAAGTATATAGTAACAGCAGGTTTCCCAACAGGCATGGAGGGAAGCACGAACTTTATAAGGATACTCAAAAAAGAGCAGATTGAGTATTATACAGATTTCGCTTTATAGGAGAGATATTGAAGTTTATAATATTTTTAATCGTAGCTTTTGCATTTTATATGCTTACTAGAAACTACAAGAGTGATGGTTATAACATAAATGTGGATGCAAAACAGAAGTTTAATGGAAACTTAGAAGACCATGAAGCTGGACTACTTATCTCATTGATGGCAAAAGTTGCTAAGGCAGATGGTCATGTGAGCGAACTTGAGGCAGAGTTGCTAAGCAATACTCTTACTCAACTCTCAAGCGTTTTTGAAAATCAAACTGAAGTCAGGCAAAAGTTGAAAGAGATATATAAAAGAGAGTTAAAAAGTTTTGAAAATACTATAATATTAGCTCAAAAATATATGAAGCTGACAAAAAATGACTATCCAAAAAGATTGGCAACGCTTGAGTATCTTCTGAATCTCGCATTTATTGACAATGAGTTTACAAATGAAGAAAGGATGATATGTGAAGATATAGCAAATACTTTAGGAATAAAAGAGTCTGACTTTGAAAATATCATAAGTAAGTTTAGGACATTTTATGCAAATAGATACAATAACCAAGTAAATACTCTACAAAATGCTTATGAGATTTTGGGAGCATCTAAAAGCGATGATATGGCTACTATCAAGACTAAATATAAAAAATTAGTAAGGCAAAATCATCCTGATCTGTTGATGGGAAAAGGTGCTAGTCAATCCATCATAGAAAAAGCCACTGCAAAACTTCAAGAGATAAACGAAGCATACGAAATCATAAAAAAGAGTAAAGCTTGAGAAGAGTATTTATACTCTTTTTACTGCCTCTATTTTTGTATGCTTATGAGGTTAAAAATGGAGAAGTCCTACTCATAAACTTAGATAACAATAGTACGGTTAGATTTGAAAACCATACTCTTCCTGTTTTTCAAAATCCAGTGGACAAGAGTAGGTATTTTTCACTTCTACCTATAAAATACAGGCAAAAGCCCGGAGTTTATGCTATTTATATTGATGATGTAAAAAAACCTCTACATGTAGAGTCCGGAACTTATAAAAAAGAGCGTATAAAAGTAGCAAATTCAAAGGTAAAGCCAGACCCAAAAGCACTGAAAAAGATATATAAAGAGTATAAAGACGCCATGAAAATATACGGAACTTTTACACCCAAAAGATACTGGAATAAACCTTTTATATTGCCTTTAAATTCCAAGATAACAAGTGATTATGGCAATGCTAGGATGTTCAATCAAACTCTTAAAAGTTTTCATAGTGGTACAGATTTTAGGGCAAAAATCGGAACCCCCATAATCGCTTCAAATGATGGTGTTGTGGTTATTGCTAGTAAGAGATATTATTCTGGTGGCTCAGTTGTTATCGATCATGGAGACGGACTCTATAGCTGCTATTTTCATCTTAGCAAGATTTTAGTAAAAGTTGGAGAAAAAGTGAAGCAAAAGCAACTAGTCGGTCTTAGTGGAAAGAGTGGCAGGGTAAATGGTCCACATTTGCATTTTGGAATAAGGTTGTATTTAGAAGCTATAAATCCACTTGAGTTTGTAAAAGAGATAAATGCTCTATTTAAAGGTAAAAAATGAGACTTTTATTAGCTTTGTTATTTATGACAATTTCATTATTTGGTGCTGATTGTGCGGATCAATACAACAGTAAAAACTATGTAACAGCAAGTGAGTATTTTGGTGACTTAGTGAATGGGAAATTTGAAAAATACTTTGGAAAAAATGCAAAAGAGTTTAAAAAATTTAAAAAAAGAGAAATTCAAGGTGAAGTTTACTATCTGCTGCCAGGCTCTTTTTTAAAGAAAAAAGATAACTACTATCCCGTTAAAAATGGTATTTGGAAACTGCATGCCAATCAAAAAGGCAAGATAGACGAGATATTTTTAGCACAAAAGAGGTTATATCAGGATCCAACGGAAGATTTGGCAAATGAATTAAATGATGATATGGGAAATTTTTGGATAAAATTTGATGGAGATGCCTATGGACACTATATGGTGCCGGAGTATTTGCAGATAAATTATAAAGATTTTTACATATCGCTTAAAGCCACCATATATGGCAGCAAAGATGATTCTACGGGTTTGAAGAGTGCATTTGTGGATTTTTATATTATAAACAACACAGATGAAGTAAAAAAATTTCTACAATGTATGAAAGAGAGATAAGATGGAATATAAAATTATAGGTTTGATAGTCGGAGCAGTAGTTATCTGCATATTTTTACTAAAGGCACTTACAAAGGATTTTGTTGAGTAGTTCCAGCGGTTTTTATGGGTTTTGTTTTTGGTTTGGGATCTACTAGCAGTATGGTGGGCTCTGTAAATGGTGCAATTTTTTCTAAGAAGTCGATTATGCTAAGCAGAGGCGTACCGTAAAAAAATTTTAAATGATGGTCAAATTGCCACAATTTGTCTGAGTATATTAGCACCTGATATGGTATGTCGCTGATGCCGTCTCTGTTTTTGTCAAATCCTATATATCTATCCCAATAGTTCAACTCTATCTGGTTTTTATATCTGGTTTGTTCTCTTATATCTTTGACGACATCTTCAAGATTCCCAATTATATTATTGTTTTTGATTGTGTTGTTTTGAATTGTATTGTGAAAATGGAAAGCGCTGTTGTTGTATGCGATTTTATTGTCTGTGATGTATCTTTGCATGCCGATTTCTGAAGTACTTGAATCAATATATATAGCTTGTGCATTGTTTGTTATGCTATTGTGGGTTATATAGATTTTTTTGCCATTTTTCAACATTATTCCTGTGCCAGTACTAAGATGAGTTTTGGTTATAGTGTTATTTTCTATAGATAAGTTTTTATTATTCATGCTCATAATGCCCGTGTAATTTGAAAAGATTTTATTGGAGATTATATAGGTATTTTTACATATATTTATCATTATCGCATGTCGGCTGTTTTGGATAGTGTTGTTTTTGATCAGCGTGTGGTTTGATCTATATATAGACAAATCTCTGCTATTCGATATGCGATTTTGGACTATGTCATTGTCGTTTGATTGCCACAATCTTATGCCATCTCCTCTATTGTCAACGACCTTTTCATCATATGAAGTGATAAAATTGTTCAGGATTTTAGAGTGGTTTGTATTGTAAAGATATATGCCAAAAAGAGTATCTTTTATGGTGCAGTTTTCTATTCCGATACTGCTAGAATTTTCAACTTTGATGCCACTGTCAAAACTATATCTTTGATGTCCACTCTTTTGGATTTGTATATTTTTTATGGTGACATTTGAGCTTTTTATAGTTATGACCGTCCCTTTTTCATCGTTTTCAATGATGCTGTCTTTGCCTATTCCAACCAATACAAGAGGTTTGTCTATGATGATTGGACCCTTGAAAACTCCTTTGGGAAGTTGGATTTTTGAGCCGGCTGGCGTTTTAGATATAAGCTGAGCTAAAGTGTCGCTTCCAAAAAGTATGGAGCAAAATAGAGATAAAAGCAAAATAACAGTTTTCATATCTATCTCTTTTTTATTGCAAATTTTTGAGCTCTTATAGTTATATCAGTTATGACAACTTCCGAGTTTATGGCTTGCAATACACTTTGGGCGATGACATCCGGCTCTATGTATGTTTTTTTATCGTCTGTTGGCTCAAAATTTAATTTATCAAAAAAAGCAGTTTTGGTTATGTCAGGATTTATGTTTGTCACTCTGACTTCTGCTCTTCTCAACTCTTCAAACAGGCACAAACTAAAATCTCTCAATCCACTTTTGGTGGCCGTGTAAAGAGCAGAAAATTTAGAGTGTTTGGTAGCTTCTATTGAGCTGATGTTGATGATATGACCTTTTGTTTTTTTCAGACTTCTAAGAGTCAAGTTTATCAAAATGATTGGAGCTTTGAGATTTACATCTATAAGTTCGTTTATCTTTTCGAGTGAAATCTCCTCATGAGGCTTAAAGATACCAACTCCCGCACAGTTGATAAGCAGGTTTATATCCGTAGTTTTAAGAAGCTTTTTGATCTCTACATGTAGGGTTTTTGTATCCGTTAAATCACATATTATCTCGCCATTATTCCTACTGATGCCATATACTCTATAACTTTCATTTTCCAGTTTTTCTCTTATAGCTTGACCGATTCCACTGCTTGAGCCACTCATTAAGACAGTTTTCAAACTTTTGCCTCTATGCAGTTTTTATATGAATTTATCATATCTTTTTCCATTTCGTCGTTTGAGCTATACTCAAATCCAAAAACCTTTTTCCATAGAGCGTGATCTTCCATGCAGAGGTAAAAATATACCTTTTTGTGCCACGGTTTAAAAGCTTCATAAAGATTTTTAAACATCTCTATTTTAGTCTCAAGTGGATAGGAAAATTTTCCGCTAGCATCAACAAGTGGCATTTGTAAAATTTTACTCTTAAAGTCCCTCTGTCTTAGTTTCTTGATGACTGGTTTTATGAATGTCAAAGTTCCCATTGAGATAAGTACGACTTCATCAGCGCTAAACTCTTTAGTCAATTTTTTGGCTATATTTGCATATTCACTGAGATAATTTTCATATACGACTATCGGATGAAAGTGAAAACCAACAAGCACGCCCCTGTCTGCTAAAGCTCTTGCAGACTCTATCCTCTCATCTAGTGATGCGCTCAAATGCTCTTCGTTTTCTACTATAGTTGTTGGATTGAGCGACCAAGTGCATAAGATATTTTTTGGTACACTGTTCTCTAAAAGGTATTTTATGTTTTTTGATTTACTCTTTAGCTCCAAGATTACATTTGGATTGGCTTTTGCAAATTCAAAAAGAGCATCCATGATACCCTCTTTGTTTCCCCAAAGAAGTGAATCAGAACTTTGTCCTGTGCCTATATGGTAGTGTTTGTTTGGGTCAAGTTTAAGATTTTTGAGTTTTTGTGTAAAGTTTTTATCAAATCCGATTTTATTTTCGTTATAAAATGACTGGATAGAGCAATAAGAACAGTCAAATCCACAACTCTCCACCGCATCGAGAGTGTAGAGGTTGCAACATCTTGTTTTTGGGGATGCCACAGGACATCGTCCAAGCCCTATTCCATCTTTTTGAGACTCTATGAAACTTATCTTTCTTGAGTGATTATATGGAGCCTCTTTGGAGAAATTTTTATAACTTTTGGGTCTGTTTTTTAGCTCTTCCCATACACTTTTGATCTCTTTAAATGTGTTTTTTCTGTTTTCTTTGTCGATCCAAATATCATAAACTCTCTTCTCGTTCCACATTTCAAAGTCTATGCTCATATCTATGAGTTGCTTGAGTTCTTGAAAGGAAAAACCAAACTTAAGAGCTTTGTCTTGTATAAACTTTTGTGTTTTTTCATCAAGTCTTTTGAAGTATGTACTTTGTATATTTTTTTCAAACTTCTCTTTAAGCATATTTTTCCCACTTTTTTATACTATTTTTTACCAATTTTTCTACAAACTCTTTCTTTGGTATATCAGCACTTAAGTGATCCGATACGACCTTAAAAACAAAGATATTTTTGCTATTGATATACTCTTTGCAAACTCTCAAAAAACTATCAGCTTCCATATCGACTAGAGTTGTATCAAGCTCTTTTGGGTCTTCAATTGGTTTGTTGTGTGAGCCAAGAGAGAGATGAGGCAAATCATCCAATTTATGATTTGTGCAAAAAATAGAGCCTATATCTATATCTTGATCCTTGCACCCTGCAATGCCTATGTTTATAGCTTTTTTAAACTTATATCGCTTAAAAATATCCTCTACATGTAGAGTAGTGTTTTGTGCACCCATACCACCAACGATCAATATAATACCATCAGAATTATACACTCTATAAGGTTTTTTTTGGATAAAATTCATACCAAAATGCTCAATTATAGCTTTAGCCTCACAAAAAAGTGCAGTATAAATAAGAGTAAATGATTTCATATCTTAAAGTATAGCAATTTTTAGTAAATAAACTTTTATGTCTGCTCTTTTTAAACTTTTTTCTTGTATAATCCATTTTTTTTAAAGAGGTGTAAAATGGATATTTTTCAAATAATTGGTTTTGTAGGTATGTTGTTTATCGTATACGCATACTTTTTGCTTCAGACGCACAAAGCTGAGCATGATTCACTTGGGTTTCAGTTTCTAAATCTAATAGGTGCTATTTTACTTATCATATCACTTTTAGTTCATTTTAATCTCGGCTCATTCTTGATAGAGGTTTTTTGGATTGTTATTACTCTGTATGGAATGGCTAAAAATAGGATTGCTAGCAAGCAAAGTTTGTAAATACTTATTTGACTGAGTGTTTGCAGTATTTCATCAAAATTGATTTTGTTAGAAATGGACCGATTAGCTCATGTATCAGGGTTGTAGCTATGATGATATTTAGTATTATGGGAGCGACTATCTCAAAACCTGTTAAATCCTGCAGTGAAAGTGCCAATCCTATAGCGATGCCTGCTTGTGGAAAGAGAGCAAGCCCAAGATGTTTTGCGACATTTTCATCAGCATTTGAGATTTTTGAACCAATCCAAACTCCAAGAATTTTGCCGACTATCCTAAAAAGGACATACAAGATGATAGCCAATGGCATTTGCGTTAAAAATGAGACATTTAGATGCATTGCCGAAATCGTAAAAAATAGTAAAAATATGATATCTTTGAGGTGATTGTCAAACTCTTTTTTTACAAGGTAGAAATTTTTTGAAAGATTAGAAGCTACGATTCCCATCACTAAAGAAGCCAATAGAGGCTCCAAAGAGAAGTATTGGCTGACGCTAAAAGTTATAAATATCATTCCAAGAGTAGAAGTTGTTTTGACACCTTTGCTTTTTCTGAAAACCCTATCGATGATCTCAGATATAAAAGCACCTAGAGCGCCTACTAATATCGAAAATAGGACAGTCTTTGTTATGCTAAAAAACATAGAAGGGTCGATAGAACTTGCATCCATAAATGTTTTGGAAATTATAACGATGAAGCTGAAAAAAAGAAGTGCAAAGGCATTGTCCATCGCTACGATTCCAAGCAAAAAAGAGTTGAATTTTCCTTTCGCTTTTATCTCATGGCTGACTGCTAATATCGTAGCGGGGGCAGTTGCGGTTGCAAGTCCCCCAAAGAGTATGGATGCTATGATGCGATACTCTTTATCAAAACTAAAGTTTAAAAAGTCAAACATTACATAAAAAGATATACTTATAAACAAAAAGGTAAACATAGCTTCAAAAAATGATATAGTAAATATCTGCTTTAGCATATCTTTCAAGATATCGTATCTCAAGTTTGCTCCAACAAGAACAGATATAAGCGATAGGGACATATCGATTATAAAATTACTTCCGTCTATAAACTCTTTTGGAATGATATCAAATCCGCTTGGACCTATGATGATGCCTAGTATCAGGTATCCGACAACATTTAAGATATTGATTTTTTGCACAAATGCTTTCATAAGCGAACCAAGCACAAAAATAAGACCAAGAATTAGTAATACTTGCATTTTCTCCCTTTGATGCTAGTATTTTACCATAAGAGTCTAAATTTATTCCATTGGTTCGCCAGTCTCTATAGGTAGATTTGTTCTTGAATACTCTACCATACTTCCATCAAAAACTTTTACATTTTTCATTCCGACTAAAAATTTTGCCACAAACCACAAACCTCTTGCTTTATGCCCTGTGTTGCAGTATGTGATCAATGGCTTGTCTAACTCTACGCCATAACCACTGTTGTATAGCGTTTTTTTGGCTTCCTTGGCAGAGATAAGCTCAAAGTAGCTTTCTGTTTTTTTAGTATATCTTATGACAGGTGTCAATTTCGCTGTTGGAATTCTTCCATGCCTTACGAGAGATTTTTTCTTGTCGATTCCTGTGTAAAATTTTGATACTCTTGCGTCTGTTATCTGTATATTGTCATCATACATAGCCTCATTTATGTCATATAAAGATGCGACTATGCTTTTGTCAAAACTATCTAATTCTATATCGCTTTTTGCTATTTTTGGTAGTTTTGCCGTAACACTCTTTTTTTCAGAGACCCACTTTGCAAAGCCACCATTTAAAAGTACACTGTTTTGCATACCATATAGCCATAAGTTCCAGATACCGCTAACTGCATCTGCAAAATCTTTATTTTTAGTTCCGGCACTATAAAACAGAATAAGACTTTTTTCAGTAACTCCGGCATTTTGTAGCATATCTTGGACTTGTTGCATTGAGTTTTGAAGTTTTGGTATATTTCCAAGTTTTCCTCTGAACCAGACTTTTTTTGGATAATTTACCGCGCCTTTTATGTGAGATTTTTTATATGCTTTTGTACTTCTCGTATCTATAACGACTAAGTTTTTATCATCTATGTTTTTATCCAACCAAGAGGTTGAGACTATATGGTTTTTTGGAATTTCCAGTGCAAATACAGATATGGCAAATGCAAGAAGTAGAGTAGATTTTTTTAGCATGTTAGTCCTTCGGATATAATATTATCTTATTTAGCGAAATTGCTAAATAAGATTTGAAATCTTACAATATTTATTTTCTATTGTCAAGTTTATTTAGCTAAATTGCAAAATACTTAATATTAATGTATAATTTTATAAAGGCAAAAACTATGTTAGATATGAAACAGAAAATCAAGATTTTTAAAGCTTTAGGAAATGAAACTAGATTTAAGATTTTTAAAAATGTTTTTACAGGCGGATATGCTTGTTCTATAGATAAGAGCAAACCAAGTGAAGACATTATAGCCCAAGCTACTTGTGTTAGTACGATAGCAGAGCATTTTGATTTTGCTCTGCCAACGATATCCAGACATTTAAAAGAGTTAAAAGATGCAGATATAATCATAATGACAAAAATAAGCAATAAAATATATATCAAGCCAAACCCGCAAATCATAGAAGAGTTGGCAAAATGTTTTAGCACTTTAGTTGAAAACTACAATGAAAATACCTATCAATTTGATAATACTAACTAGCCTTATGATGTGTGGTATATAGGGCTAAGCCTGTCAAAACTACTCCGCCGGCTATATTTCCTAGAGTTACGGGAATTTCATTCCATAGCCACCATTGAGATACGCTCACATGAGCACCAAGCATGATTCCTGCAGGTATGACGAACATATTTACAACAGCGTGTTCAAAACCTTGAGCGAAAAATGTAAGTATTGGTAGCCACATAGCAAATATTTTGCCAATTGTTGAAGTTGAAGTCAGCGCCATGACCACGCCTAAAGTTACCATCCAGTTACAAAGTATAGCTTTTGTAAATACCGTCACTAAGCCATCTGCACCTAATTTGGCATATCCTATGGTTTTTGCTTCGGCTATCTTTTTGATGAGTTCGATCACGGGAGTCGAGTCGATATGACCAAATTTTGTAGTGACTATAACAAAAAGTGCCGCATATATAATACTTCCTATCAAATTGCCTAGAAAAACCAAGCTCCAGTTTGCAATCATCTTTCCAAAGCCGATTTTATTCTCAGCAAGGGCGGTTGGTAAAAGCGCAAAACTTCCTGTTACGAGTTCCAGTCCAAGTAGAACAATCATCACAAATCCAACAGGAAATATGATAGCTCCGACTAGCGGAATGTGTGTTTGAGTAGCAGCTGTGATAGCCAAAGTTGTGGCAACTCCTAAAAGTGCTCCCGAGAGAGAACCTCTTATCAATAAATCTTTTGCGTTTAATTTTGCCTTATACTCTCCTGCTGCTATCATCTGCTTGACAACAAGTTCGGGTTTTACATAACTCATATACTCTCCTAATATTTAAATTTTTAGAATTATAGCGATTTTATTTCTTTTTTTAATCATTTGATTGGTTAAAATATATACAACTATATGATTAAAAATATATAAATAAATAGTATAATTTTTGTATTAAAACAGCAAGGAAGATCATGAAATCGCTAGAGAAAGCTTTTAACACGCGAGATACAAAAAGAAATAAAATAGAAAAATTAAAACAGACTAAAATGCCAGCGAGTGTATTTGAAAAGATAACACAATTTGCAAAAGACGGATACGACTCTATTAGTGCGGAAGATAGAGGCTATTTTTTGAAATGCTTTGGTATTTTTGATAAACCAGCAACTCCAAATGAGTTTATGATGAGAATTAGAGTTCCAGGCGGAAGATTAAATCATGAGCAAGCAAACAAGATAGCCCAGATTTCAAAAGATTTTGGAAGAGACTACATAGATCTGACAACAAGAGCTCAGATAGAGCTTAGATATTTGAGTATAGAAGATATGCCTATGGTGCTAAAAAGTTTGCAAAGTGTTGGCATTACGCCATATCAAACAGGAGTAGATAACTTTCGAGGTATAGTATGTGACCCATTAGATGAGTTAGGGTATGACAATGTTTTGCCATCTTATAAATTGCTTCTAAAACTGCAAGAGAAATTTTTATATAATCAAGAGTGGATAAGCACCCTTCCTAGAAAATTCAACACTTCAATCACAGGTTCTATCACAAACAGATGTAATGCTTTTGGGCACGATTGCTGTTTTGTTTTGGCTCAAAAAGATGGTATATATGGATACAACATGTACCTAGGTGGAAGGGTTGGAAAAATTGCACAAGATGCAGATATATTTTTGCAAAATGAAGAGGAAGTTTTGATTGCGTATGATGCCATTACAGAGCTGTATAAGAGGTATGGTTTTAGAGATAACAGAAATAGAAACAGACTCTTCTTTCTAGTGGAAAGTGTAGGCATGGAGGCAATATCACAAGCCATAAGAGAGTATAGTGGCAAAGATTTTGCAACCTCAGGCATTACCCTTACTAGGATAAATAACGAAGATGCAAGTCAGAGCAAAAGTTCTCTAAGAGATGGAACATTTGCTCTACATGTAGGAGTGATGGCAGGAGTTTTTAGTGGAAGTGATTTGCTTAGAGCATCAGAGCTTTCAAAGAAGTATGGAAGCGGTGATATCAGGCTTGATATAGAGCAAAATCTGTTTTTAATGAATATAAAAAAAGACAATTTAAAAGCTATATTGAGTGAAGAATTTTTTGAAAAATATAAAAACAGAAATTCAGCATATGCTACAAATCTCATAGCTTGCGCAGGACAAAAACATTGTCAGTTTGGTGTCATACCAAATAAACCAGATGCCATCTCTATGGCGAAATATCTAGAAGAAAAAGTTCCATTGCCCGAGGACGCAAAGGTAAGAATGTACTGGTCTGGATGTGTCAAAGGTTGTGGATTGCATGATTTGGCAGACATCGGTTTTGAAGGATGTAAAGCAAAAGTAGATGGTATCAGTGAACATGGAGTCCACATATATATAGGTGGAAAATTAGGTGGACATGCGAGGATAGGAAAAGCGATACTAAAAGCAGTGCCTTTAAGATTTGCAAAGTTTCATGTAGAATCCTTAGCTCTTGAGTATGCTAGAATGAGAAAAAAATCAGAGAGTTTTGAAGAGTTTAATACCAGAGTTTTAAGCCAATACAGCAAAGCTTACATAGGCTTTATGATGAAACTTTTGACATATATAAGGCAAAAAAAATTAGATATAAAGATAGGTTTTAAAGATACTACAAAAACCGGTAAAAATGAAAATTTTGAGATATTTGAGTTAGGAAGAGTGCTCTACAAGGAGATAACAAAAGAGGAACCATATGATTTGTATGAAAATTTTATGCCTATAAAATCTTTTAGAGGAGTCAAGAAGATAGACTATAAAAAAGCAAATATAGAAGAAAATTTTGCAAAAATGGTATTTGACATGATAAAAGAAAAAGATAGAGCAAAAGTATTTAGTGAGATAAATGATTATATAAAAATATGATATAATTGACGCTTTAAAAGGCGAAAAATGAAACTACTTATAGTCGAAGATGATGAAAAGATACTCTCTTTTTTAAAAAGGGGATTTGAAGAAGATGGGTATGTGATTGACTGTGCATTAGATGGAGCTGATGGCATTTATTTGGCAACTTTAAATCACTATGATGTTATCATTTTAGACTGGATGTTGCCATTGAAAGATGGCATAGAAGTTTTGGATTCGTTAAGAAGTGCAGATATCACCACTCCTGTTTTGATGCTCAGTGCAAAAGACGGTATAAATGACACTGTTGAAGGATTGAAAAACGGAGCGGATGATTATCTTAGTAAGCCATTTAGCTTTGAAATACTCAAGGCCAGAATCGAAGCACTATATAGAAGAGTGGTTTCCCCACAGGCAAAAAATAGTATAGAATTTGGAAATATAAAAGTCAATTTAGACACAAAAAATGTTACATACGATGACAATCTGCTCTCATTGAGTCAAAAAGAGTATGAACTTTTACTATTTTTGATTAAGCATAAAAACTCTTATGTCTCAAAAGCCCAGATTCAAGAGGCTCTTTGGAATAATGAAGAGTTTATTTCGAGCAATGTCATAGAAGTTACCGTGCACAATCTACGCAAAAAAATCAATAAAAAGTTTATCAAAAGTTTTAGAGGTTTGGGTTACAAAGTTGAAATATAAAAACCAAAAGTTCAAAAGTTTAAAACGAAAAACACTCTTTTGGTTTGTGGGTTTTGTTGCAATTATACTTTTTGTTTTTAGCCTTGTTTTGTACTATTTGTTAAATGACAATATCAGCTCAAAGATAGAGACCAGACTATACAAGAAAGCACTTTTTGTACAACAAAATATACCCAAAAATAATCTAAAAAAACTATACGGCGTAGAGGTAGCCATTTTAAAAAACGGTCAAATTTTTAATCAAACAAAGAGATTTACTCTGAAAAATTATGAGCAATACATTTCGCAAAATAGAAGTTTTTATATAAAAGACATTGATGATGATACGCGAGAAGCTATATATATCTATAGATTTACAGACCCATTTAATGGTGCAATAATAGTGTATAAAAAAGATATCGAAAATAAAAAAGAGGACATTCAAAGTGTATTATTGATCTTAAATCCGATTTTGCTTATCTTGCTTATCATCATCGGAAATAGATTGATAAATAAGATTTTGATTCCCATTAAAAATATAACAAAAAATGCCAAAGAGATATCTGTGTCGAACTTTTCACATACAATCAAAAAAACAAAGAAAAATGATGAGATAGGAGAACTCACAGACTCTTTTAACGAGATGATTTTAAGATTGCAAGAGGGTACGGAGGCTATGGAGAGATTTAATAGCGATATTTCTCATGAGTTAAGGACTCCACTGACTATCATAGAGGGAGAGTTGGAGCTTTGCTTAAAAAAAGATAGAGATATAGAGTACTATAAACGAGGTATAAAAAGTGCATTGCAAGAGACAAAAAAGCTCGAAGAGTTGGTAAAAAATATACTTTTGCTAAGCAGATATACCAAACAAAATATCAAAGAGACTTTTGTGCCGTGCCAGATTGAAGCAATATTGATGAATGCTATAGACTCTTGTGAGAGAAAAATAGCAGATAAAAAAATAGATTTAAAAATAGAAAAATTAGAGCCAATGAATGTAAGTGCAAATCAATTTTTGATAACATCTATCTTCGCAAATCTTTTAGAAAATGCCATAAAATATACTCCAAATGGTAAAAACATCACAATCTCACTTTTTAGAGATGAAAAAGTACATTTTGTCATAAAAGATGAAGGTATCGGAATACCAAAGGAAAAATTATCCAAAATAACACAAAGATTTTATAGAGTAGATGATTCAAGAAACAAAAAGATAAAAGGCTTTGGATTAGGACTTTCGATAGTCCAAAACAGTATAAAATTACACAATGGAACCCTAAAAATAGACTCAGAAGAGGGCAAGGGAACACAAATAGAGGTTATTTTTTAATTTTCAATTAATCTCTACATGTATAATTTCATCTTAACAAAGGAGCAGACATGATAAAGTATATATTAGCAGCAGTAGTTTTATTTGCTTTTATGCAGATTATACCTTATGGTAAGGATCATACCAATCCAAAGGTAGTAAAAGAGGTCAAGTGGGATTCAGCACAAACAAAGAAGCTTTTTTATAGAGCTTGTGGAGATTGCCATAGTAACATAACAAAATGGCCATGGTATAGCAAAGTAGCACCAATATCCTGGCTAGTCGCAAGCGATGTTCAAGAAGGAAGAGATCACTTAAATGTGTCAATGTGGGGACTTCAAAGAAAAAACAAAGGAAATGAAGCAGCAAAAGCCTTAAAAGAGGGAGATATGCCACCTTGGATTTTTACCGTCAATCACCCTGAAGCTAGGCTCACTGATAGTGAAAAACAGATATTGGTAAGAGGTCTAGAAAAGACATTTGGTAAAAAATAGCAATATTAATTTTCATTTCATTTTCACTTCTTACAATACAAAATACATATCACATGTATAAAAATTTTCAAGGAGAAATATATGAAAAAGGTAGTAATTGCTTCGATAGCAACACTTGCTTTAGGTTCTAGTTTGTTTGCCACTGTGAACATAAGTACCTAACCAAAAGAAACACCAACTAATAGCAAAAAGAGAACGGTGCGAGTACAAGGCAGATTTTCGCAGGACTAGCAATAGCTAATTCAAGAAAATCTAACGAAGTAATCGTGCCGTTATCTTTTCGCCCGTAGGGAAGCTCAAAAAGAGCACATCTGACTTCGTTAAAAACTTTTGATGTACAATAAGTACACCTACAAGTTTTTGCCTTGCATATGCACTCTTTTTGAACTTCTATTAGTTGGTGTCTCTTTTGGCTAGGTACTTAAATACATGTAAAGGTTGTCACGGTCAAAATTTTGAGAAAAGAGCACTAGGTAGAAGTGATGTCGTCAAAGATTTGACTAAGATGGATATCGCACGACGACTCATAGAGTACAAAACAACCACAGAATCAGATGAGTTAGTTATGAAAGCACAAGTTGCCAGATATTCTGATGCAGAATTAAAAGCAGTAGCACAAAAGATAGGTAAATAATCCCCTGTATAAAGCCGACAAGTTTAAATTTGTTGGCTTTATATCATTTTTTATGAGCATTTGTGCTAAAATGTAGTAATCTCAGCACAAAGGAGGTTCATCATGAAAGATGTAGTTCTTAGGTTAGCTAGAGCTGCTATAGGTGAGAAATTGGGAATTCCTCAGAATTTGAGCTTGGACGGTATTTTAGATGACAATCCATGGCTACAAGAAGATGGAGCAGTATTTGTGACCTTGAGTGAAAATGGAAACTTAAGGGGCTGTATCGGCTCTTTGGTTGCACATAGACAACTGTATGAAGATATAATTTACAATGCTAGAAGCGCCGCTTTTAGTGACCCCCGTTTTACCCCTTTGAGAAAAGATGAATTTTCACTTATAAACATTGAAGTCTCTATATTGTCAAAGCCAGAGCCATTGATATATGATACTGTTGATTCACTTGCCAGTATGTTAAGAGTAGGAGTTGATGGAGTAGTGTTAAAATCAGGTCAGTATCAAGCTACTTTTTTACCCCAAGTTTGGGAGCAACTTCCGACATTTGAACTCTTCTTCTCTCATTTATGCCAAAAAGCAGGAATGCAGAGTGATTGCCTAAATAGACACCCAGATATACTAACATATCAGGTTCAAGAGTACAAAGAGGAGGCATGATATGAGAAACGAGAGCGTAGCAGGTGCTTTTTATCCAAATAGTTGTAGCGAAATAGAAGAGTATTTCAAGCTATTTAATGCGACCTTGGATGATCAGATTGAAAATAGTGACGAGCTATATAATTTAAAACCAAGAGCCATAGTAGTTCCACATGCAGGATACATATATAGTGGGTTTACAGCAAATATAGCTTATAGAATTTTGAAAAATTCTAATCCAAAAAGAGCTATAGTGATTGGACTAAGCCATAGAGTCTATATTGATGGCATAAGTGGGACTAAAGAGGATTTTTTCCAAACACCTTGTGGTGGTATAGAGATAGATTTGGATTATTTGGAGAAATTATCGCAAAAATTTGATATTAAAAATATAAAAGAGGCTTATGAGCAGGAGCATAGCACAGAAGTGCAAATGCCATTTGTCAAGCACTACATGCCTAATGCAAAAGTGATCGAGTTGGTTTATGGAGATATAAAGTATGAAATAGTTGCTAAAATCATCGAGTATGTGCTTCAAGATAGTGAAAATGTGGTCATAATAAGTACAGATTTGAGTCATTTTTATGATTTGAAAAAAGCAAATATCTTGGATAATATTTGCTTAGAGGCTATAACAAATCTAGATATACAGAGATTTGAACAAGGTTGTGAAGCATGCGGAGCTATAGGAATAAAAGCTATGCTAGCTACAGCAAAAAAGATGAATCTAAAATCTATACTGCTTGATTATAGAACAAGTGCAGATACTAGCAAAGATGAGGATAGAGTAGTCGGATATATGAGTGGATTATTTGTAGCCACTTAACCTTGGCTTAAAGTAAAATTTGATAAAATCCTGCTCTTAATTGAAAAATATAAACTGACCTTACGCACTATAAACACACCTAGGCAGAATGAGAAAGCATCATATGCGAGGCAGTTTGCTTTTAGCGTAGCCAAAGCTACGGTAAAAGTGAACTAACGAAGCAGATGGTGCTTTCTCATTCTGTCCGTAGGATGATAAAATTTGCACTTTATTACGGCGTCAGTAAAGCTTCATCGTAGAATAACTACGATTTTGCTATACTTCCTTGTACTAAAATGCAACTTTTATCACCTAGGTGTGCTTATAGTGTGTAAGGTCAGTTTCAAATTCTCGGCAAAGGACATACTAATGTATGCAATAATCAAAAATGGTGGGAAGCAGTATAAAGTTCAAGAGGGAGATTATATAAATCTCGATAGACTTGACGCTTCGCCAAAAGAGAAGATAGAGGTTACTGAAGTTCTTGCAGTAAATGCAGGAGAACTAAAAGTTGGAACTCCTTTTGTAGATGGTGCAAAAGTAGAGCTAGAAGTTGTAGCAAATGGAAAAGATAAAAAAGTTATCATTTTCAAAAAGAGAAGAAGAAAAGATTCTAAACTTAAAAGAGGTTTTAGAAGACAATATACAAAAGTGAAAGTTTTAAGCATAACTGCTTAAATTAATATAAAAGGATCATAACATGGCACATAAGAAAGGTCAAGGTAGTACCCAAAATAATAGAGATTCAGCAGGTAGAAGACTAGGTGTTAAAAAATTTGGTGGAGAGTTCGTAAGAGCTGGAAATATCATCATTCGCCAAAGAGGAACAAAAACTCACCCTGGCGATAATGTAGGCATAGGAAATGACCATACAATATATGCTCTAGTAGATGGACATGTAGAGTTTGGCAGATATGATAAACTAAGAAAAAAAGTTTCAGTAGTTCCCGCTTAAGCAGATAAAAAAGGTGGATAAATTCCACCTAACTTCAAAAATAAGGCACTTTAAGTGCCTTTTATCCAAAAATATCCTAAAATACAGCCTGTTCTAAAAATACAAAAGGTTTTATATGTTCATTGATAATGTAGAGTTGACTCTCAGCTCAGGAAAAGGTGGTCCAGGAAGTGTCTCTTTTAGAAGAGAGAAGCATGTTATCCTAGGTGGTCCTGACGGCGGTGATGGCGGAAGAGGTGGAGATGTATATTTTAAAGTTGATAAAAATACGCATACTCTTTCACATTTTAGGAGAAAACAACACATAAAAGCAAAAAATGGACAACCTGGCATGGGCAGAAAAATGTATGGAAAAACAGGTGAGTCTGTAGATGTTATCGTCCCTCCCGGAACTCAAGTGATAGATGCACAAAGTGGAGAGATTCTATTTGATCTTCTAGAAGATGGACAAAAAGTGTTGATTTTAAAGGGTGGAAAAGGAGGACTTGGTAATGTTCACTTCAAAAGCTCTACCAACCAAAAACCAAACTATGCACAGCCTGGACTTCCTGGAGAAACATTGGAAGTGAAACTGGAGCTGAAACTTATAGCAGATGTCGGACTTGTAGGATTTCCAAATGTTGGTAAATCAACTCTAATATCCATAATCTCAAATGCAACACCACAAATAGCAAATTATGAATTTACAACTATTACTCCAAAGTTAGGTGTTGTTGATGTCGGAGATTTTAGGTCGTTTGTGATGGCGGACATTCCGGGTATCATAGGTGGAGCAAGTGATGGAAAAGGGCTTGGTATCCAATTCTTAAAACACATACAAAGGACAGAATTTTTACTATACATGATAGATGTGTCAAGCTATAGAAGTATCAAAGATCAGTTTGAAACACTTAAGATTGAGCTGGAAAACTTCTCTTCAAATCTTTCGAAAAGAGAGTTTGCCATAGCTCTTACAAGATGCGATACGCTTGATGCTCAGAGTATAAACGAACAAGTTAATGAGATGTTAGAGCTAAATGAGTTAGATGAAGAAGTTGCCGTAGATAGAAATTACAACTACTATATACAAGATATATACGAAAGAGACAGAGCCAAACCATATTTTGTCATGTCTATATCCTCAGTTGCAAATATAAATATAAAACAACTCAATTATGCCCTAGCAGATATAGTTTATGAGATAAAAAAAGAGTCTATAAAAAGTAGTGCAGAGGATTAGATATGGAAAAACGATGCAGAGTAGTAGTAAAAGTTGGCACACATGTGTTGAGTGAGCAAAATCGACTCTCAAAGAGTAGAATGTTAAATTTGGTGGAGTTTTTGGCAAGTTTAATGGATAGGTATGAAGTTATTTTAGTCTCTTCAGCCGCGGTTGCTGCAGGCTATCCCATGCTAAAGCTAGATAAAAACAGACTCCACAATCGTCAAGCTATAGCTGCTATCGGACAACCACAACTCATAGCCACATACAATAGAAAGTTAGAAAAATATGGCAAAGTTGCTGCCCAGCTACTTCTGACTGCAGATGATTTTGACTCAAGAAAGAGAAGTTATCATGCGAAATGTACCATAGAGACTCTTTTGAAGCATGGGATTTTACCGATTATAAATGAAAATGATGCAACTGCAACTGAAGAGTTGGTTTTTGGAGATAATGATCAGCTCTCGGCTAGGGTAGCTCACTATTTTGATGCACAGCTTTTGATTTTATTATCAGATATAGATGGTTATTATGATAAAGACCCAAACAAAAACAGCGATGCAGTTATGAAAAAAATCGTCCATAAAATTGATCCAGAAGATTTAGAGGTTGCAGATGAAGTTTCATTTGTTTTTGCAACAGGCGGCATTGTGACCAAGCTAAAAGCAGCGGACTTTCTACTTAAAAGAAAAAGAGATATGTTTATAGCAAGTGGGTTTGATTTGAGCGATATAAAAAGTTATATGTTTGATGGAGTCCATAAGGGCGGAACTCTTTTTACGACGGAGCATTCCTGATGAGAGTTGTATTTATGGGGACACCTGATTATGCAACGATAATTTTAAAAGAGTTATTAAATTCGGCTATAGAAGTTCCTCTTGTAGTAACGCAACCAGATAAACCTGTCGGGAGGAAGCAACTACTAACACCGCCCCATATAAAAAAGTGGGTTTTAGAAAATAGTGAAGATATAGAGATATACCAGCCTAAAACGCTCAAAAATGCAGAGGCAAAAGAGAAGATAGAGTCCTATAATCCGGATTTTATAGTGGTGGCAGCATATGGTCAAATACTTCCTTTAGATATACTAAATATTGCAACTTGTATAAACCTGCACGCTTCACTGCTTCCGAAGTACAGGGGTGCGAGCCCAATTCAGAACTCTATACTTAAAGCAGATGAATTTACTGGAGTAACTGCAATGCTTATGGAAAAAGGGCTTGATAGTGGTGATATATTGGCTTTTAGATATATTGCTTTAAAAGATAAACTTGTGGGTGAACTGTTCGATGAGCTTTCAAACGAGGCGGCAAAGTTAACTCTCAAAGTTTTATACAATTTTGAAAAAATAAAACCGATCAAACAGATAGATGCTGATGCAACATATTGCGCGAAAATAAATAAAGATGATGGCAAATTTGACTTTAACTCCAATGCAAAACAAATATTTATAAAGTACAAAGCTTATACTCCATGGCCTGGAATTTCACTAGAAAGTGGGCTTAAGATAAAAGAGTTGGCTCTTGCTGATGCGGTGCTAGAAAATGCTCAAATAGGCATTATAACTAAAATATCAAAGAGTTCTATAACCGTTACATGTAGAGTTGGATTGCTCGAGATATTTAAAGTACAAGCCCCGTCAAAAAAGGAGATAAGAGCAGTTGATTATGTAAGAGGTAAAAGGTTTGAAATTGGTAGTAAATTGGTTTAAAACTATCGATTCTACTCACAAATACTTAATAAACGAGATAAAAAAGGGTAACATAACTGAGCCTACTCTCATAGGAGCAGATTTTCAAACTGATGGAGTTGGAAGTCGTGGAAACTCTTGGGAGGGAAAATATGGCAACCTTTTTTGCTCATTTTGTGTAAAAGAGAAACACTTGCCAAAAGATTTGCAATTAGCATCAATTTCGATATATTTTTCTTGGCTATTAAAAGAGGTTTTGTGCTCTTATGGCTCGAAAATATGGATAAAATGGCCAAATGATTTTTATCTAAAAAAGAGAAAAATTGGCGGTGTAATCACAACAAAAATCGCAGACAATATAATCGGTTCAATCGGATTAAATATAGCCGAAGCTCCCCCTGAGTTCGATGTTTTAGATATACATGTAGAGTCCAAAATTATAGTAAAAGACTTTTTGAGGACACTCGAAAAAAATATTTCATGGAAGCAAGTTTTTAGCAAATATAAGATAGAATTTCAAAATAGTAAAGATTTTTCCTTTCATGTGGGTAATGAAATAAAATCACTTAAGGATGCCTCACTATGTGATGATGGCTCAATCAAGATAGATAAAAGAAGGGTGTATAGTTTAAGATGACTGAAATAATAGCGATAGCGAATCAAAAAGGTGGCGTTGGCAAAACTACCACAGCGGTAAATTTAGCAGCTTCTTTAGCAGTTGCGGAAAAAAAAGTACTTCTCATAGATATCGATCCTCAGTCAAATGCAACAACAGGTTTGGGATTTCATAGAAGCGATTATGAGTACAACATATATCATGTTCTAATCGGAAGAAAAAAACTTTCTCAAGTTATACTAGAAACTTCTCTTTCAACCTTACATTTAGCTCCTTCAAACATCGGTCTAGTTGGTGTTGAAAAAGAGTTTTATGATGCAAAAACCAAAGGAAGAGAGCTTATACTTAAAAATAAAATAGAAGAGATAAAAGACCAGTATGATTATATCATCATAGATTCGCCGCCAGCTTTAGGACCAATTACTATAAATGCACTAAGTTCAGCAAATTCTATCATTATTCCTATACAGTGTGAATTTTTTGCACTTGAGGGATTGGCACAGCTTTTAAATACTGTTAAGTTAATCAAAAAAACCATAAATCCAAAATTGGAGATAAAAGGTTTTTTACCTACTATGTATAGCACACAAAACAATCTTTCAAAACAGGTTTTTGCCGATCTAAAACAGCACTTTAAAAATAAGCTTTTTTTGGACAAGAAATCTTCATCTTATGTGGTAATTCCTAGAAATATAAAATTAGCAGAATCTCCAAGTTTTGGAAAACCAATTATACTTTACGATATAAAATCAGCTGGCTCTTTAGCTTATCAAAATTTAGCAAACTCTATATTGGCTAGCTAGTACCCCACCGCCCATAGATTGAGGGTCTCTGTGATTTAAAAAATGGTCATATCTTGTTTTTAAACACCGAAGTCGTAGTATTCTACTTCGAGGTGCTTAAGGGCAAGAGATGGCTATTTTTTAAACCACCCGAAGGGAAAGAGTACAAAGCAGGAATTGCTGCGTTAGATTATCTTGAAGTACAATAAGTACTCCTGCGATAATCTGTCTTGCACTTCCTGCTTTGTACTCTTTCAGAGGTCCTCAATCTATGGGTGGTGGGGTACTAATATGTGTGCAAAAAAAGCTTTAGGTAGAGGTTTAAGTGCTATAATAGATGATGTAGAAGAGGCATATAGACAGGATATCGATGATTCAAGTGAATTGGTTAAGGAGATAGATGTAGACATAATCTCTCCAAATCCCTATCAGCCAAGAAGTTATTTCAATGAAGAAGCACTTAGCGAACTTAGTGAATCTATAAAAAAACATGGACTTTTGCAACCCATAATCGTCATTAAAAAAGGCGATAAATTTATGCTTATAGCCGGCGAAAGAAGGCTTAGGGCTACTAAACTTGCAGGCAAAGAGACGATAAAAGCAATAATCGCTGATATAGAGTCTAAAAACCTAAGAGAACTTGCTCTTATCGAAAATATCCAAAGAGAGGATTTAAATCCTATAGAGTTGGCTATTTCATACAAGGAGTTGATAGAAGAGTATAGCATAACACAAGAGGGGCTCTCTGAAATCATTCACAAAAGCAGAACACAAATAACAAATACAATAAGACTGCTATCTTTAAGTGAAAAAACAAAACAACTCTTATCGAATGGAAAAATTTCGCAAGGACACGCCAAAATCATAGTTGGACTTAATGAAAACGAAGAAGAGAGTATTGTAAATACAATTTTAGGGCAAAAATTAAGCGTAAGAGATACAGAGCAACTTGTCAGAAAGATAAAATCAAGTTCTAAACCAAGAGAAATAACAAAAAAACCAGACGAAACATTACAAAATGGACTAAAAAGTCTAAAAATTAAGCTACATGAAATGGGGTTAAAAAGCAAAATTGGAAAGAACAGTATAACTATTACTTTGGATGAACAGGTTAAAATAGATAATTTTTTTGAAAAATTGTTATAATTTTCTTAATTTAATAAAATAATATATATTTTTATGATAAAATCTACAAGTTTTTAATTGTATTAAAATATATCGACAAAAAAGGAGTTAGAATATGTTGGATATCATACCAGCACTTCTATTGGTAACGGGCGTTGTATTTTTGGTTTTGATGATTTTGCTCAACAAAACTCTATACAAACCTCTTATAAGTTTTATGGAACACAGAGAAAAATCCATAAAAAAAGATATGGAGAATACCGGGAAAAATAGTGATGAAGTTGCTGCATTTAAGCAGGAGGCTCAAGAGATTATTTTGAGAGCTAAAACAGAGGCAAATAAAATAAAAGAGTCCGCTTTAGTGTTAGCTAAGGATGAAGCCATGAAGAGATATGAAGCTAAAAAAAGTGAGCTAGAGGAGCAGTACTCTCAATTTCTACAGAAATTAGATGCTCAAAGAGTTGAACTCAAAGAGACACTAAGGAAAGAGTTGCCGCTCTTTCGCAGTAGTGTTAAAACAAAACTTGATCAAATTTAGGGGAGAGATATGAAAAAAATTATTTATTTATTGTTGTTGATTCTTCCAGTAACTATTTTTGCATCTGGTGGAGAGAGCGAAACGACTGATATAATACCGAGAACAATCAACTTTTTGATATTTGCGGCTATATTGTACTATTTAGCGGCAAATCCTATAAAAGATTTTTTTAAGGGCAGAAGATCTTCGATAGCCGAAAGATTAAATTCTATTCAGGAAAAGTTAAAAGCTTCGACTATCGAGAAAAACGAAGCAAAAGAGCTTATAGAGAAAGCAAAAAACGAAGCTAAAAGTATCATGGAAGTAAGTAAAAATGAGACAGAGATACAAAAAGCTAAAATTTTAGAAAATCTAAAATTGGATTTAGAGAATCTACAACACGGTTTTGATGATCAAGTCTCTATCGAAGAGAGAAAAATGACTAGAACCGTAATATCTGAGATACTAGATGAGGTTTTTGTGAAAGAGTCACTTGATTTGAAAAAAGACGAGCTTTTAGATATCGTCATGAAAAAGGTTGCGTAATGAGTAATCAAATAGCAAGAAAATATGTAAAAGCACTTATGAAAAGTTTTGATGATAATGAGTTAAAGGATGTTTTTAACGCACTTGAAACTCTTTCATATGCATGTGGTTTGAAAAAGTTTTCAAACATCATTGATTCGCCAGATATTGATAGTAAAAAAAGAGAAGAGTTTATACTTTCATTAAATGAAAAAAAGAGTGAAAAATATATCAATTTTCTTAAACTCTTAAGTCAAAACAACCGCTTAAATCTTATACCTGAGATATGTGATGAGTTAAAGTATCAAGAAGCAGTTAAAAGCAATCAATTTAGCGGTTTGATTATGAGTGATTTTGATATAACGGCAGAGAAAATTAATGCTTTAGAAGAGAGTTTTAGTAAAAAATTTAACTCTACTATAAAACTGACTAAAGCAGATGCACAGTATCCGGGTATAAAAGTTAAGATAGATGATTTGGGATTAGAAGTAAGCTTTTCGCTTGAGCGATTAAAAGCACAAATGTCAGAGTACATTTTAAAAGCAATATAAATAAAAGAAGTTAAGGAGTAATTTGTGGGAGCAAAAATGAAAGCTGATGAGATCAGTTCGATCATTAAAGAGCGTATAGAAAATTTTGAATTAAATGTAGATGTTGAAGAGACTGGAAAAGTTATCTCAATTGCAGACGGTGTTGCAAATGTTTACGGACTCAAAAATGTTATGGCTGGAGAGATGGTCGAGTTTGAAAATGGAGAGAGAGCGATAGCGCTAAACCTTGAGGAGTCAAGCGTAGGTGTTGTTATCATGGGAAATGGTACAGATATAAAAGAGGGTACTTCAGTAAAAAGATTGGGTAAACTTCTTAGTGTTCCTGTTGGCGATGCTGTTATCGGTCGTGTTGTAAATCCTTTGGGTGACCCAGTAGATGGAAAAGGTCCGATTGAAGCTAGTGAAACTAGATTTGTTGAGGAAAAAGCACCAGGAATTATGGCAAGAAAATCTGTACATGAGCCACTTCAAACAGGTATAAAAGCGATAGATGCACTTGTTCCTATCGGAAGAGGTCAAAGAGAGTTGATTATCGGTGATAGACAAACAGGAAAAACAACTGTAGCACTCGATACAATCATAAACCAAAGAGGTCAAGATGTTGTTTGTATATATGTAGCTATAGGTCAAAAACAATCAACAATAGCACAAGTCGTAAAAAAACTTGAAGAGCATGGAGCTATGGAATATACTATCATAGTAGCCGCTGGTGCAGCTGATTCAGCAACTTTGCAGTATCTAGCACCATACGCTGGTGTTACAATGGGTGAGTATTTTAGAGATAATGCCAGACATGCTTTGATCATATATGATGATTTGAGTAAACACGCTGTTGCTTATCGTGAAATGTCATTGATTTTAAGAAGACCTCCTGGTCGTGAAGCATACCCGGGTGATGTTTTTTATCTTCACTCAAGACTACTTGAGAGAGCTGCAAAATTAAATGATGATTTGGGAGCTGGTAGTTTAACTGCTCTGCCAATCATTGAAACTCAAGCAGGCGATGTTTCTGCATATATCCCAACGAATGTTATATCTATCACAGATGGACAAATTTTCTTGGAAACCGATCTGTTCAACTCAGGAATTAGACCAGCTATCAATGTTGGACTATCAGTTTCTCGTGTTGGTGGTGCTGCACAGATTAAGGCAACTAAACAAGTGGCAGGTACTCTTAGACTTGACCTTGCTCAATACCGTGAATTACAAGCTTTTGCTCAGTTTGCTAGTGACTTGGATGAATCAAGCAGAAAGCAACTTGAAAGAGGACAGAGAATGGTTGAAACACTAAAACAACCTCCTTACTCTCCGCTTCCAGTTGAAAATGAAGTTGTTGCTATTTATGCTGGTGCAAAAGGATTTCTTGATGATATAGATGCAAAAGATGTTGTAAAATTTGAAGCAGGACTATTTCCATTTATAGAGGCAAAATATCCACAAATTTTAGAACAAATACGAACAAAAAAAGTTTTAGATAAAGACATTGAAGAGTTATTAAATAGTGCAATTGATGAGTTTAAAGCAACTTTTGTAGTCAAGTAAGGAGAAGCTATGGCAAACCTTAAGGATATAAAAAGAAAGATAAAAAGTGTTGAAAACACTAAAAAAACAACTAGAGCTATGAAGCTTGTTTCAACTGCAAAGTTGAGACGAGCAGAGATGGCTGCAAAGAAATCTAGGGTTTATGCTCAAAAGATAAATGAAGTTTTGTCAGATATTGCACATAAAATAAACCAATATAAAGTTGGAGGCATAGATAGCCGTTATTTTGATATCAAAGAGAGTATAGATAAGGTTGACATTATCTTTGTTACGGCAGATAAAGGATTGTGCGGTGGTTTTAATATACAAACCATCAAGCAAGTCCAATCTATCATGAAAAAATACAAAGATAAAAAGGTAAAGGTAAGATTACGAGCTATAGGAAGAAAAGGTATAGACTTCTTTAAATTTCAAGGCATAGAGTTATTAACTAGCAATATCGGTGTTAGTTCTTCTCCTACCTATGAAAAGGCTGGTGAAATTATCAAAGAAGCGATTGATGACTTTGAAAATGGAGTTACAGATAAGATTATTTTGGTTCATAATGGATATAAAAATATGATATCACAAGAGTTGAAAGTTGTTGATGTTGTACCGATAGAAGAACCAAAAGAGAAAGAGAGTATTTCAAAATCAATGATGGAGTTAGAGCCTGAAGAGGATGAGACTATTTTAAACTCATTGATGAAAAAATACTTCGAGTATAACATGTACTATGCACTAATTGATTCACTTGCTGCTGAACACAGTGCCAGGATGCAAGCTATGGATAATGCAACAAATAATGCAACGGATAGAGTACATAAATTAACACTAGCTTACAATAAAGCTAGACAAGAGTCGATTACTACTGAGTTAATAGAGATAATCAGTGGTGTTGAGTCGATGAAATAAACTGTTTTAAAAAATAAAAGGAGAATATTCTATGAACATGAATGGGATAATAAGCCAAATTAAGGGTCCGGTTGTCGATGTGGATTTTGACGGCTACCTTCCAGAGATTAATGAGGCGATTGAAGTAAGATATAGCGTTGAAGGTACTGAGCATAAGCTGATATTAGAAGTAGCAGCACATCTTGGAGATAACAGAGTAAGAACAATTGCCATGGATATGAGTGAGGGTTTAACTAGAGGCGTTAATGCCAAAGCACTCGGTTCTCCTATAACAGTTCCTGTTGGAGAAGAAGTTCTTGGAAGAATGTTTAATGTGATTGGTGATGCAATTGATCTTAAACCTGATGTTGAGGGTTCAAAAAGATGGTCAATTCACAGAGATCCACCACTATTTGAAGAGCAAAGTACAAAAAGTGAAATTTTTGAAACAGGTATTAAAGTTGTTGATCTTTTAGCTCCTTATGCAAAGGGTGGTAAAGTTGGACTATTTGGTGGTGCTGGAGTTGGTAAAACAGTTATTATTATGGAGCTTATCCATAATGTTGCGTTTAAACATAGCGGATACTCAGTGTTTGCTGGTGTTGGTGAGAGAACAAGAGAAGGAAATGACCTTTACCACGAAATGAAAGAGTCAAATGTTTTGGACAAAGTTGCACTCTGCTATGGTCAGATGAGCGAACCTCCTGGAGCAAGAAATAGAATCGCACTTACCGGAATCACAATGGCTGAGTATTTTAGAGATGAATTAGGACTAGATGTTTTGATGTTTATCGACAATATATTTAGATTTTCTCAAAGTGGAGCTGAGATGTCAGCACTGTTAGGAAGAATTCCAAGTGCGGTTGGTTATCAACCAACACTAGCTAGTGAAATGGGAAGACTTCAAGAGAGAATTACATCTACAAAAACAGGTTCTATTACTTCAGTTCAGGCTGTTTATGTTCCTGCGGATGACTTAACTGATCCAGCACCTGCTACAGTTTTTGCTCACTTGGATGCAACTACTGTTCTAAATAGAGCTATTGCTGAAAAAGGAATTTATCCTGCGGTTGATCCACTCGATTCAACTTCTAGAATGCTTGACCCACAGATATTGGGAAGCGAGCATTATGAAGTTGCAAGAGGTGTTCAAGCAGTTCTTCAAAAATATAAAGATTTGCAAGATATTATAGCAATTCTTGGTATGGATGAGCTTGGTGAAGAGGATAAGCTTGCAGTTGATAGAGCTAGAAAAGTTGAAAGATTTTTATCTCAGCCATTCTTTGTTGCTGAAGTATTTACAGGTAGTCCTGGAAAATATGTATCTTTAGAGGAGACTATAGCAGGCTTTAAAGGGATAATCAATGGTGAGTATGACCATCTTCCAGAAGCTGCTTTTTATATGGTAGGGAGCATTGAAGAGGCTGAAAAGAAAGCTGAAAAGTTAAAAAATAAGTAAGCTTTATATAAGGTAAAATTATGGAAACATTGAGATTAGAAATTGTTACACCAGATGGAGAGATATTTTCCAATAGTGTAAAAAGTGTTACTTTGCCTGGAAGCGAGGGAGAATTTGGTGTTCTTCCTCACCATGCATCATTGGTTTCTCTACTGAAAACCGGTGTCATAGATATAGAATTAACAAGTGGTGAGCACGAGGTAGTAGCTATAGATTGGGGTCATGCAGAGATTGATGAAGAAAAAGTAACTATACTTGCCGATGGTGCGGTTGCCATTGTTGGTGTGGATGATAGTGAGATTGCTAAATCTATACAAAAAGCTAAGCAATTGATAGAGAGCATGAGTGACTCAGATATAGCTATTGCTATGGCTGAATCAAAAATTGATGCCATATTGAAACATAAAAAATACTAAAAATGTCTGCAGCTGATCTACTTATAAATTATATCTCAAGAAGTAGCTATATTACGCTTTTTGTTTTAATATGGCTCTCTTTTTATTTCATAACAACTTTTGGTGTTTTGATAAGTAGGTATTTTTATTTAAATTCATGGTTAAAGATAGAGAGAAATTCGCTTGAGAGTATGCTTATGGGGGCTAAAAATGTAAGAGATGACTCTATTTTGAAAAAATGTTCGAGTAGAGTCAGCATATCCGAAAATCTTTTAAATGTATGTAAAAGTGTAGCAGAGAAAAATGCAACAAATGGGCTTTGGATGCTATCTATGATCGCCTCCACCTCTCCATTTATCGGACTTTTTGGAACAGTTGTCTCTATTTTGGATACTTTTAGCGGCTTAGGACAGAGCGGTAGTGCTTCGCTTGGGGTAATTGCACCTGCGATTAGTGAAGCACTTATAGCAACTGCAGCCGGTATTTTTGTTGCAATTCCAGCTTATAGTGTACACCTTTTTCTAAAAAGAAAAGCATATGAAGTTGTAGTTGTAGTGCAAAGAGAGACAGATTTCTTATTGAGTAGTTCAAAAAAACAACAAGTTGATACAAATAAAACATGAACGATTGGAATGATGCACCAGAATTAAATATAACTCCTCTTGTAGATATCATGCTGGTTTTGTTGGCTATACTCATGGTTACAACTCCCGCCATGGTTTATCAAGAAAAAATCGTATTACCAGATGGTTCAAAATCGGCAGTTGTTAAAAAGATACCCGAGTTAGAGATACGAATCAGTAGCGATAGAAAAGTGCATATCAAAAAAGATACATTTTTATTAAATGAGTTTGCTGATAATTTTATTATGCTAAAAAACAGATATACTACAAATACTCAAGTATATATAAAAGCTGATGAATCACTAAAATACAAAGATGTTATGTATGTTCTAAAAAGTGTAAAAGAGGCGGGTTTCACTAAAGTATCTTTAGAAACAAATGGATAGCATATGCGTCAAAGTTCAAGATACAATATACTCGGATTTATATTTTCTATATCAATATATCTACTGCTGTTACTCTCATTAGCTCTGTATTTACAAGAGAGAGTTAAAAAAAATATTGATTATACTATCAAAAAAGATAATATTTTAGATATAACTTTAGTTGAAAAAAAAGCAGATAAGATACTAAAGCATAAGAAAAAAATAGTAAAAAAGACCAAGAAAAAAACTAAAGTTTCTACTACTCCAAAACCTAAACGACAGACAGAAAAAAAAGTTAAAAAAATTGTAAAAAAAGTCTCGCTACAAGGACTTTTTAAAAAGATTGACACTAAAAAAATAGTTGAACCAAAAAATGAAATTACAAGACAAAGCAGAAAAAAACAGAGAGTTAAAAAACAAAATATTGAGCCAATCACTAAAAAAGATGTAGCAAAAAAAATAGTCGATTCTATTAGTTTTAAAAGAACACAAAATCTGAACTCTAGTAAAAATGGAGTATATGATAAATTTAGAGGCAAAGTTCAGCAGATACTTTATGAAAATTGGCAAGATACTATAGATACAGTTTCAGGAAATAGTGCAACAGTTGAAATTTATATAGATAAATCTGGCAGTTTTAGTTATAAAATAGTAAAACTTTCATATAATGATGAATTCAATTCTAAATTAGTTGATTTTTTAGAGGCTATGAGAGATAAAGAGTTTCCTCCTTTTACCGAGGGTGATATATTTAAACTTCAAGTTGAATTTAAGGATATAAGAGATGATTAGAAAAATAATACTACTTCTGTTTTTTGCATATTCACTGTTTGCGTATGATGCTACAGTTGAAATAGTTAAGAAATTAGATACCCTTCCCAAAATAGCGGTGCAAGATGCTAGTGATGCAACTGAGGATATTGGTTTAAGAAAAAAATTCTTTAAGATTTTGGTTGGAGATTTAAGAGTAAGTGCACATTTTAGACCACTAGGTGATTATCTACAAAGTAGTTATGAAGGTAGTATTAGTGAGAATTTTTTAAATAAAAAAAATGTCGATTTAATACTTAGATTTAGATTAAAATCTCAAGATAATTTACTTATAGCAAATGTAAAACTTATAAATGCAAGTAGTGGTGAAGTTAAAAATGAGACAAACTATAAGATGCAAAACAGAAGAAGATTTCCATTTTTAGCTCATAGGATTATAGTAGGAATAAATGATTTAATTGGTGCTCCATCTATAAAATGGATGGAACAATTTGTTATATTTTCCAAATATACCGGCAAGAGAACTTCTCAAATAGTTGTTTCAGACTATACTTTAAGTTTTCAAAAGACTATAGTTAAAGGCGGGTTAAATATATTTCCAAAATGGGCAGATAAGCTTCAGGATGCTTTTTATTATACATCCTACAATGGTTATCTACCAACTCTCTACAAGGTTGATCTAAATAATGGTCAGAGAAAAAAGATTATTTCAGCAAAAGGCATGCTTGTTTGTTCGGATGTCTCAGAAGATGGAGAAAAACTTTTGCTTACTATGGCACCAAACGACCAGGCGGATATCTACCTTTATGATTTGAGGTACAAGCAACTAGAGAGAATCACTAAATATTCGGGAATTGATGTAAATGGAAACTTTGTTGACAATGATAAGAAGGTCATCTTTATCTCCGATAGGTTAGGGTATCCAAATATTTTTTCAAAAACTTTTGGAAGTAGTGGAATTGAACAGATGGTTTATCATGGCAAAAATAACAACTCTGTTTCAGCGTTGGATAACTACATTGTCTATTCTAGTAGAGAGAAAAGAAGTGAGTTTGGTGGAAATGTTTTCAATTTATATCTAATTTCTACTAAAACTGACTATATAAGGCAGTTGACAGCAAATGGTAAAAACTTGTATCCAAGATTTGCACAGGATAAAGATACAATTTTATTTATCAAACATTTTAAAAATCAAAGTTCCTTGGGAGTGATAAGGTTAAATGCTAACAAAAGTTTCCTTTTTCCTCTGAAGGTTGGAAAAATACAATCTATAGATTGGTAAAAGAGTTGGTATATTAGTAAAATTATGCTAAAATACAGCGAAATATAAATTTTAAAGGGTGGTAATTATGAAGAGATTAGTTTTAGCAAGTATGAGTGCAGCAGTTTTATTGTTTACAGGATGTAGCCAAAAAAATCCAGATGTTGATATGACAAAAAATCAAAAAATGGAGAAGGTTAACAATACAAATGCAAATGCAGGAGATACAAGTGGAATGAATTCCAATAATATGGATTCAAACAGCATGAACCAAAACTCAATGGCTCAAAATGACAAAAATGCACTAAAATATCTAATTGCAAATCTAGAATCACAACTAAGACCAGTAAATTTTGATTTTGATAAGTACAATATCAGGGAAGATATGAAGCCTGTAGTTGCAAATAGTGCGACTGTATTAGATGGAGACAAAGCACAAAAATTTTCAGTTAAATTAGAAGGTAATTGTGATGAGTGGGGAACTGATGAGTATAACTATGCACTTGGTTTAAAAAGAGCAAAAAGTGTAAAAGACGCACTAAATGCACAAGGTGTAGGAGCGGATAGAATGATGATTGTAAGCTATGGTGAAAGCAATCCTGTCTGTACAGATAAGACTAAGGCATGTTGGGCAAAAAACAGAAGAGTTGAATTTAAACTGCTACCATAAAGATTATATACTAAAAAGCCATATAAGTGTTTTGTATGGCTTTTAATTTTACCAAAAACTTTCTTATCCTAAAAAAGGTTACCTATGAGTAAATTTTTTGCTTTTTTAATAATTTTTCCTATAGTTTTGTTTTCGGCTGAACCATCTGTATTTGGAGCAGGTAACTTGGATAGTGAAAATCCATATGGATTAAGTCCAAGTGAAAAAAAGATAGTTCAAAACAGTAAAAACCTAAAATCTTTACAAAAAACAATACGGGTTTTGCGGTTAAAATATAGAGACCTAGAAGAAAAGTTAGATGGTACCAGATCAGTCACACAATCAATAAGTGACAAGATTGGTTCAATTGACAGTAAAATTCGCAAAGTTAAAACTCAAGATGCAAACAGAAGCGATACTTTAAGTAGCTTGAAAGATGAAGTATCATCGCTGAAACAACAATTTGATGATAACATAATCGTTCAAAGTCAAAATCAAGATAAAATAAAAAGTGTTTTGTCGGAATTAAGCTCTTTGATTGATTCTATAAACTCGAGCTATGTTTCAAAAGATACTTTTGATGAATTTGTAAAAAATCAAAAGAGTTTCCAATCTAAAATTGAAGCAAAACTTTCAGATTTGCAAAAACAGACCCTAAAAAAATCTCTATCTAGCAAAAATGGTGCACAACTCCTAAAGGAAGCAGAATCTTACTTTAAGAAAAAATCTTATAAAAAAGCGCAGATAAGATATGAAAAACTTGTTAGTATGAGATATAAACCAGCTAGAAGCAGTTTTAAATTAGGTGAAATTTCATATCTGAATAAATCTTATAAAAAAGCTATACAATACTACAAAAAAAGTATATCTCTGTATGATAGTGCGTCATATACGCCTACACTTTTATATCACACAGGCATCTCTCTTAGCAAACTTAAGAAAAATAGGGAAGCTTCTAAATTTTTTAATGCGCTTAAAACAAACTATCCAAAATCAAAAGAAGCAAGAAGTCTAAAAAAATAGTTTTTCTTCCTGTAGGGCATATCTAATAATAGATGATACCCACAATGGACTTTGCAAATGTAAGATTGTGCAAAAGATTTATAAGTCCTAGCCGTAGCTAAGACGCCTTAAATATTTTGTGCAAGATTGCGTTTGCAAAGTCCACCCTACGGGCATCACTAGCTTTAGCCTATGCGTCGTTACTCTTTTTCACCTTAACTAAGGCTAGGGTTTCAAAAGAGTGCCTAGCCTAGACTAAAGCTAGTAATGTTGTGGGTGTCATCTATTGTTAGAGATGCCCTAAGGTATTATAAAAAGATATTATGCTAAAATCGCATGTTTTGTATGAATTATAGAAATTAGTTCTGAACATTGTGTTAAATAAATTGCTAAGAATCTAATTCACAGCAAAGATGACAGTAAAATACAAGGAGATTTTATGGCTATAAATGAAAACCAAGTTGTTTCTATCCAATATGAACTTCGAGACGCTGATAACGCAGAGATATTAGATTCTAATATCTCTGCTGCTCCTCTCTCATTCATCGTTGGAAAGGGACAGATTATTCCGGGCTTAGAGGATGCGATAAAAGAGCTTTCTCTAAATGACCAAAAAGAGGTAAAAGTTTCTGCAAAAGATGCTTATGGCGAGTATGATGAAAAAGCGATACAAACATTGCCAAAAGAACAGTTTGCAGGACTAGAGCTCAAAGAGGGAATGACACTGTATGGACAAGGTGAAGATGGTGGTACGGTTCAAGTAACCGTTAAAAGCTTTGATGATGAAAATGTTAATGTTGATTTTAATCACCCTCTAGCAGGCAAAGACCTGCTGTTTGCATTAAGTGTTGTAGAAGTTAGAGATGCGACTGCTCAAGAGTTAATACAAGGATTTGTAGGCGCTCCTGAAGCTGGTGGTTGCGGATGTGGAACAGGTGACAGTTGTCACACAACAGAAGATGACCCACACTCTTGCTCTTGCTAAGAAAGAAGTCAATTAGTGGCTAAATCAAGCTACATTGCAAAATCCAGGGCTTCTCTCGAAGCCCTAAAATCTGCCAATTTACTTAAAAGTTTAAATTTAACAGTTCTAATTTATGGTGAAGTTGGTGTAGGAAAAAAAAGTTTAGGTAGATATATATTTGAAGATGCCCCGATGATTGACGGTGCATCGCAAGAAAAGTTATATAAAGCACTTGAACTTAACGAAAAACTTATCATAACAAATTTTGATAGAATAAAAAATTTTGATAAACTCAAAAAAATAGTGGAAATTTATAAAAATAAAATAGTAGCGACAACAAGCAAAGAGATAAACTCAAAACTAGAAGATGATTTTTTTAGTTTAAAGATTTTTATACCACCGCTTAAAGAGAGACCTGAAGATGTGAAGGCGTTGAGTCTGAATTTTTTAGAAGAGGCAAAAACTATTTTTGGTGATTTGCCAAAAGATATAGATATAAAAAGTTTAAATTTAGACTTAAGTCAAAATGCGCACTCTTTAAAAAGATCAATTTACAAAGCATATTTTTTAAATATCCTTGCACAAGAGGATATTTTAGAGATATTCGAAAATTTACTATATGAAAAGCTTGAAGATGGATATGATTATAAAAAACTGATGCGATTATTTGAAGTACCACTTATAAAAAGTGGATTCAAAATGTTTGGTTCGCAGTTATCCATGAGCAAAGCATTTGGTATAAATAGAAACACTTTGAGAAAGAAGATAAAAGAGTATGATTTGCAAGGAGTAAGTAGATGAATTTTGTAGCAATATTTCCAGGACAGGGAAGCCAAAAAATTGGTATGGGTAGAGATTTTTATGATAATTCAAAAATAGCACGGGAGATGTTTGAGAAAGCGAGCGATAGATTAAAATTTGACTTTAAAAAACTTCTTTTTGAAGAAAATGAAAAATTAGAACTTACACAATTTTCACAATCGGCTATTTTGTTAGTTAGCAGTGTTGCATATAAACTCTTTACTCAGGAGATAGAGGCAAAACCAAGCTTTTTTTTAGGGCACTCTTTGGGAGAATTTTCTGCACTTTGTGCAAGCGGAGCGATAGACTATCTTGATGCTCTCGAGTTGGTATATAATCGTGGATTGTTTATGAGTGAAGCTTGCGAAGGCAGAGATGTTGGCATGATGGCTCTGCTTGGATTAAGCGATGAAAAAACTGAAGATTTAGTAAATAGCGCCCAAAAAGAGGGTAAAAAGATTTGGGCTGCGAACTATAATTGTGACGGACAGATAGTCATAGCAGGAGAGAAGAGAGATTTAACTCAGATGGAGCCTATCTTTAAAAATAGCGGTGCAAAAAGGGCGATACTATTAAATATGTCTGTGGCAAGTCACTGTCCCATACTGCAACAAGCCAGAGAGAAATTATCACCTTATTTGAAAGAGTTTATAAAAGATGAATTTGATGCTCCGATTATAGCAAATATAAATGCTAAAACTTATAGCTCTAAAGAAGTGGCTATTGAGTCATTAAGCCAACAATTAGTTAGCCCTGTTTTATATAAACAATCAATAAAAAATGTAGAAAATGAAACTGATAGATTTATAGAGTTTGGCGGAGCAGTACTCAAAGGGATAAACAGAAAAATAACCAAAAAAGAGACTATTTCGATCATTGACATGAGTTCACTACAAAAGGCAGTAGAGAGTATAAAATGAGAGTAGTATTAGCTCAAATTTCGCCAAAACTCCAAAAGTGTACAATAAAAGAGTTTGAAAATTATCTTCAAGATATAGGTAATAGTATTGATTTGGTTATTTTACCAGAGCTTGCACTAAATGGTTATTTGCTAAAAGATGCTGTTTTTGAAGATGCTTATACTATAGGTGAATTAGAGGAGTTTGCAAAGTTAGCTCAAGGTTTTGATCTGGTTTTTGGAGCGGTTTTGCAAGAAGAAAATAGATTTTTTAATAGCGCCATTTACTGTTCAAACGGAAAGATTGTCTCAATTCATAGAAAAACTTCACTTCCAAATTATGGATTATTCCAAGAGGCAAGATTTTTTTTCAAAGGAGAAAGTGTTGCGCCTTTTATGAGCATATTTGGAAAAACCTTTGTAGTTATTTGCGAAGAGCTGTACAATGCCTCAATCATTGAAAAGATAGCATTAAATAGAGCAGATTTGGTTGTAGTCATCTCAAACTCTCCATCAAGAGGCTTTAGCAAAGATGGACTTTTGATACAACAGCAATGGGAGTCACTTTTAGGTACAACCGCGCTTTTAAGTGGGGCAAATACCATCTTTGTAAATCGAGTAGGATTTGAAGATGGTTTAGGATTTTGGGGAGGTTCATGCGTACTAAATCCAAAAGCACAAATTCTCAAAAGAGCCAATCTTTTTCAGGAGCAAAAACTTATAGTTGATATAGATGAAAAACTCTCCCAAACACAAAAATACCTACTAAGAGAGTATTAAAAGGGATATTAGATGAAATTAGCCATTATGGGTGCGATGCCCGAAGAGATAGAGCCGTTATTGGAGTATTTTAAAAATTATAAAACCATAGAGTATGCAAAAAACAAATTTTACTTTGTAGAGTATAGAAACCAAGAGATAGTTATCGCTTATAGCAAGATTGGCAAGGTAAATGCAACGATTACAGCGGCTACTTTGATAGAAAAATTTGGTTGCCAAAAACTGCTATTTAGTGGCGTTGCAGGAGCGATTAGTAGGGATCTTAAGATTGGTGATTTGGTTATAGCCACGGCTTTAGCTCAACATGATTTGGATATCACAGCATTTGGACATCCTCATGGTTATGTTCCAGAGGGTTCTGTTTTTGAAAAGGCCGACCAAGATTTGATTAAGATTGCAAAAGAGGTTGCATTACAAAAGGATATTTTACTAAAAGAGACCACTATAGCAACGGGCGACCAATTTATCTGTGATGTACAAAAAAAAGAGTGGATAGAAGATACATTTGGTGCGGGAGCGCTAGAGATGGAAGGGGCAGCAGTTGCTCTTACATGTAATGCTTTAAATATACCATTTTTTATACTTCGCTCCATAAGTGATGCGGCTGATATGGACGCTAGTTTTAGTTTTGATGAATTTTTAAAATCATCGGCTAAAGTTAGTGCAGATTTTATAATTTCAATGATAGATAAGATAGTTGATAAATCTTAGTAAAAAACTGCTTAGAGTTGTAGGCAAAACAAATGCAAGATATGCTCTTATAAAAGAGGGTGATAAAATTCTTCTTGGGCTCAGTGGAGGTAAAGATTCCCTCTGCTTAGCTCATATACTAGCCCATATGCAAAGAGTCGCTCCATTTGATTTTAAATTTCAAACAGTTACGATAGCTTATGGTATGGGAGAAAATCTAGAGATACTGCACGAGCATTGTTTAAGACATGATATTCCCCACGAGATTTATGATACTAAGATTTATGACCTAGCAAAGGAGAAGATACGCAAAAACTCCTCTTTTTGTAGCTTCTTTTCTCGCATGAGAAGAGGTGCATTATATACTTATGCACTAGAAAATGGTTACAATAAATTAGCCTTAGGGCATCACTTGGATGATGCGGTAGAGAGCTTTTTTATGAACTTTTCATATAATGGCGCTCTTCGCTCAATGCCACCTAGATATATGGCTAAAAATGGATTGGAAGTGATCCGTCCACTCATACATGTAAGAGAGAGACAACTTATAGAGCAGGCAAAAGAGGCAAAGATTCCTTTAGCCAGTGACGAAGCTTGTCCTAGCATGAGATTTGATGTGAAGATGCCAGTAAACAGAGCTAAGACAAAAGAGATGCTAAAAAAGATGGAAGATGAAAATAGAGACCTTTTTACCTCTATAAGAAAGTCATTTGAAAATATAAATTTATCTAGCTTTTGTGATGAAAATTACTTAGATTGATGTTGGATTAGAGTTGTTTTAAAGCATTTTGTGAGGCTCAGACCAACGGGAGGATTTGCCTCTAAGAAATGCTTTAAAATAACTCTAGTCTAGAAGCCTTCGCAAACGATTTGCCATAACTTCTCTATATCGTCATCACCAAAAAAGAGCGTACTTTGATTATTGAAAAGCTCCTCTACATGTAGAGTTTTAAATGCATGTGTATAGATACACTCTTTATGGGCAGGAAGAAAGGCCCTAAGCAGCGAAACTTCTTCTGTTATCTTTTTTTCGCACTCAAAGCAGATGAAGTTTTTATGGAGCCTTCCCTCGTGTGACAAAAGTTCCACATAGGCTTCAACAGCAACTCTTTTTGAGCTTTGTTTATCCCACAGAGAGTATGATTTTTCTAGTAAGTCAAAGTAAAATTGATCTATCTCTTCGATATCTCTTAAATGTTTAAAGAAGAGTTTTATAAATTGTTGCCATAGGTACATTTTATCCCTGTCTATATTCCATTTTACGCCTAAGTGCAAGATATTTCTGAGTTGAGCAATATTTGATTTGTAGGAGTGCTGAAGTTCAAAATCTATCTTATATCCCAGGTTTATAGTGGAATGCCTGGCTCCATAAAATCTGTAAGTAGTATATTTTCTATTTTGTGACAATATAGTGACGATGAGATCCTCATCTCTAGCCCTATTTATGTTTATTATGTATCCTTGCATGGATGAAATCTTATCTAAATTATCTTTTATTAAAGATTAAGTTTAAAAAGGATAAATAGTACGGCAACCTACCCAAAAGAGACCATTTACCATATATTAAGCAATTTTATAGTATATTCTTTTTTCTTAAAGAAAAATAACAAAAGGTGGCTATTTTGAATCTTATAACTAATTTTAAAGATAATTGTGGTTTTGGTCTGCTTGCAAATATAAATAACATATCAACATACCAAAATACACTCGATGCCATAACTGCTCTAGAGAGGATGATGCACAGGGGTGCAGTTGCAGCTGATGGAAAGAGTGGTGACGGAAGTGGACTTTTGCTCTCTTTGCCAAAAGAGTTTATGAAAAAAGAGGCAAGGAAACTAGGAGTGGATCTGCCTAGACAGTTTGCAGTCGGTATGATTTTTATGCAAAATGATGAACAAAAAGAGATAATAAATGACATTTGCGCTAATAACGATCTCCGTGTCGTACTTTATAGGACCGTTCCGATAGATACAGATGCATTAGGACAACAGGCACTTGACATTTTGCCAAAAATCGTACAAGTTTTTATAGAGCCATCCTCTTTGATGGCTACAAAAAGATTTGAAGCTCTTTTGTATTTAAGTAGAAAAGAGATTGAAAACCGCCTTAGTGATTATGAAGATTTTTATATAGCATCTTTTTCAAATAGTGTTATCTCTTACAAGGGTTTGGTGATGCCAACTCATATAAAAGAGTTTTATAAAGATTTGCGTGACAGTGATTTTAAAACAAAATTTGCACTATTTCATCAAAGATTTTCGACAAATACCCTTCCACAGTGGAGATTGGCTCAACCATTTAGGACGCTAGCTCATAATGGTGAAATCAACTCTATCTCAGCAAACAGAGCAAATATCAGAGCAAGATACAGTTCACTAAAAAGTTCCGTTTTTTCTGATAAAGAGTTGAAAAAACTTTTCCCAATAACAAGTAACGATGTAAGTGATAGTGCCAGTTTGGATAATATGTTCGAATTCATGATTGTAAATGGATATGATTTCTTTAAGGCCATCAGATCTTTGATTCCAATGCCTTGGCAAAACGCACCATATATCGATAGTGAGCTTAGATCCTTTTATGAATACTCTAGTATAAATTTTGACCCATGGGATGGACCAGCTGCGGTATCTTTTACCGATGGCAGATATGTAGCTTGTGTTTTAGATAGAAATGGCTTAAGACCAGCAAAGTACATCATAACAAAAGATGACAGAATCATCATCTCTAGCGAATATGGAGTGCTTGATATTCCTGATTCGCAGATAATAGAACAAGGAAGATTACAAAGTGGTCAAATCATTGGGCTTGACTTGAAATACAATAAAGTTTTAAAGAGTAAAGATATAGATAACTATATAAAATCCTCAAAACCTTATGGAGCATGGCTTAATGAAAACCTTATCTATCTTCAAGAGTATGTGGATATGCCTTTTGAAAAAACAAGTGATTATGAGAAGGAAAATATCGCATATAAGCAGAGATTTTTCAATATAACCCAAGAATTTTTAGATATGGTCATAAGACCGATGATGAGAGATGGCAAAGAGGGAGTTGGTGCTATGGGTGACGATACACCCCTAGCCGCATTTAGCTCTAAGCAGAGAAATTTTAGTGATTTCTTTAAGCAAAAATTTGCGCAAGTAACAAATCCCCCGATAGATCCTATTAGGGAAAAAATTGTCATGAGTCTAAATACAGGCTTTGGTAAACTGAACAATATACTAGATGAGACCCCTGAACACTCAGTGCGTATCAAAACAATTTCACCTATATTGATGCAAGAGAAGATGGAGGTTCTACAATCATTTGGGGATGAGAGTAAGCCTCGATATATGCCATCACTAAAATCAAAAGTTTTTTCTACCCTTTTTGAAGATAATCTAAAAGGTAGTTTGGAGGATTTAGCTTACGATGTAGTGGAAGCTGTGAGAAATGATGCCGTTACCATGGTATATCTTGATGATAGAGGGATGAATACAAAGAGTAAACCGATGCCAATGCTCATGTGCATAGGAAAGATTCACGAAGTTTTGCTTGATGAGGGCTTAAGAGATATTGTTAGTATAATCGTAACTTCAGGTGAGGCTTTGGATTCGCACTCATGTGCTTGTATGATCGGCTTTGGTGCAAGTGCTATCTATCCGTATATGCTATACGCTTCTGTTTTAGAGGAGGCAAAAAGAAGAGAATTAAGTAGATACGAGATAAAAACGAGTCTCAAAAATGCAAATCATGCTATAAATCAGGGCTTACTAAAAATCATATCAAAGATGGGAATAGCAACAATCTCATCATATAGAAACTCTGCACTATTTGACTCTATAGGTCTATCAAATGAGATTGTTGAGGATTGCTTTGATGGTGCTTATGCACTATTGCCCGGCTTGGGATATGATGATATAGAAAAAAAGATAAATTATAACCACAAAAAAGCATATGATATAGATATAAGCAAAAGACTGTTTCCATTAGAGATAGGCGGTTTTTATAAATACTTGGATAAAAATGAGTTTCACGCATTTAATCCTAGCGTAGTGCATGCTATCCATAAACTTGCTAAGAGTGGAGAGAGAGAAGATTACAACTCTTTTGCGGATATCGTAAATGGTAGAGATAGAAAGATGATTCGAGACTTTTTGAAGTTAAAATCTGACAAAGAGCCGATTGGTATAGACGAGGTTGAGCCAAAAGAGGAGATATTTAAGAGGTTTAATACTGCTGCCATGAGTTTAGGCTCTATATCACCCGAAGCACATGAAGCCTTGGCAGAGGCTATGAACAGACTAGGTGGAATGTCAAACTCTGGCGAAGGCGGAGAGGCACCACAAAGGCTTAAGAGCATCAAAAGATCCAAGATAAAGCAGATAGCGAGTGGAAGATTTGGAGTAACTCCTGAGTATCTAAGGAGTGCTGAAGAGATACAGATAAAAGTAGCACAAGGTGCAAAACCAGGAGAGGGTGGACAGCTCCCAGGTCACAAAGTATCGCCACTTATCGCAAGCTTAAGATATACGATTCCAGGTGTTACGCTCATATCTCCTCCTCCTCATCATGATATTTATTCAATAGAGGATTTAGCTCAGTTGATATTTGATCTTAAACAGATAAATCCAGATGCTATCATAACAGTTAAGCTGGTTTCAACTGCTGGAGTAGGAACTATCGCCGCAGGTGTTGCCAAAGCGTATGCTGATAAAATCATCATTTCAGGTGGAGATGGTGGTACAGGAGCAGCGCCTCTTAGTTCTATAAAATTTGCAGGAAATCCTTGGGAATTAGGTCTTAGTGAAGCTCACAATGCCCTAAAAGCAAATTTTTTAAGAGGAAAAGTGCATCTTCAGACTGATGGTGGTCTAAAAACAGGGCTCGATGTTGTAAAAGCAGCACTTCTAGGAGCTGAGAGTTATGCTTTTGGTACTCTAGCTTTAACGATGCTAGGTTGTAAAATTTTAAGGATATGTCATCTAAATAAATGCTCCGTTGGTGTCGCAACACAAGATAAAAAATTAAGAGAGTTTTTTATAGGAAATGTTGATAAATTGGTAAATTTCTTTAACTTTTTAGCCGAAGATATAAGAGAGATACTAGCGAGTCTAGGATACAAACGAATAGAAGATATAGTGGGAAGAAGCGATCTGTTAGAAGTCATAGATGATAAACTAGCTCAAAAGTTTGATTTCTCTTCTGTTTTGATGAGGCTAGAGGGGCAAGATACATATCTAGGTATTCCAAATCATCCGTTTGATAGCAACTCTTACGAAAAAGAGATACTAAAAGAGGTCTATAAAGCTATTCAAAATCCTGATGAAAAAGTAGTCGTTCATAAAGAGATAAAAAATACAAATAGAAGTTTTGGAACACTAGTTAGTGGCGAGATAGCAAAGTATTATGGAAATGATGGTTTAAAGGAAGATAGTATAATCTTTAACTTAAAAGGAACAGCAGGTCAGTCTTTGGGGGCATTCTTAACTAATGGCATAAAGATAGATTTAGTCGGTTCTGCAAATGATTATGTTGGAAAAGGAATGAATGGCGGAAAAATTGTCATTACTCCAACATATCAAAAGAGTGATTATGCGATCGCAGGAAATACTTGTCTATATGGTGCAACAGGAGGTAAACTTTTTGTTGCTGGTGTTGTCGGTGAGAGATTTTGTGTTAGAAATTCAGGTGCTACAGTTGTTGTTGAGGGTACAGGAGACCATGCTTGTGAATATATGACAGGCGGAGTTGTAGCAATCCTCGGCAATACAGGAGTAAATTTTGGTGCGGGAATGACAGGTGGAATCGCTTTTGTATATGATGAAAACAGAGAATTTATAGACAAATTAAATCAAGAACTAGTTATAGCAGTTAGAGTAGATATAGACGAGATGGATGAGGCTAAACATTTTCTTAAAAGATTGCTTAGAACACATATAAATGAGACAGACAGCAAGAAGGCAAAAAAGATACTAGAAGATTTCAGACACAATGTCAGGGATTTTTGGATGGTTATGCCAAAAGATATGACCAAAATACCACTAAATCCAGATGAGGGAGATTAAGAGATGCAAGAGTTTGTAAATACAGAGAGAATTAGTGCAAAAAAAAGAGAAAGTAGTGATAGAATTGATGATTTTAGAGAGATATATGACATTCTAGGAAAAGAGGATGCAAGCTTGCAAGCGAGTAGATGCGTGCAGTGTGGAGATCCATATTGTCACAACAAATGTCCACTGCATAACTATATACCCTATTGGTTGAAATCAACGGCAAATATGGATCTAAAACTATCTTTTAAACTCTCCAATGAGTCAAATCCCTTTCCTGAGATAACCGGTAGAATCTGTCCTCAAGGCAGACTTTGCGAGGGTGATTGTACGCTAAATGATGGACATGGAGCTATAACGATAGGAAATATAGAAACATATATCTCCGAAGAGGGCTTTAAAAATGGAATGAAGCCAGAATTTCCGGGAGTTACAACTGATAAGAGAGTCGCCATCATAGGAAGTGGACCAGCTGGTATATCTGCTGCAACTTATCTTTTAAGAGCGGGAATAAAAGTCAACATGTATGAAAAAGATAGCAGAGCAGGAGGACTTTTAACATATGGAATTCCAGGCTTTAAACTAGATAAATCTATAGTTAGCAGAAGGATTAAGTGGTTAGAATGGGCAGGAATGAGTCTATATACAGACAAAGAGATTGGTGTAGATATAACATTTGATGAGATAGTTAGCTCAAATGATAGTGTTTTTATAGGCATCGGTGCACAAAAATCCAGAAAAGCAAAGATAAGTAACGAAAAAGCAGATGGTGTTTATATGGCGATTGATTATCTTAGGGCATCTCAAAAGAAACTTTTTGGTGAAGATTATGATAAAAAATATGACCTCAAAGATAAAAGCGTTGTAGTAGTAGGCGGTGGTGATACTGCGATGGATTGTGTTAGAACTGCTATAAGACAAGGTGCTAAAGATGTAACCTGTCTCTACAGAAGAGATAAATTAAATATGCCAGGAAGCAAAAAAGAGTTTAAAAATGCTAGAGATGAGGGCGTGAAGTTTAGATACAATGTTAGCCCTAAAGAGATAGTGGTTAATAATGACAACAGAGCTATAGGCATAATCATGCAAAAGACTCTGCTTGGAGATAGAGATAGTAGCGGTAGAAGCAGTGTTGAGGTGATCAAAGGAAGTGATTTTAAGATAGATACAAATATAATCATATTTGCTCTTGGTTTTACTCCTGGTAAGCCCGATTTTTTAGCCTCAAATGGCATAGATATCAACAAATGGGGAGAGATTATAGTTGATGATAATTTTCAAACAACAAAGCTTGGAGTTTATGCAGGTGGAGATTGTAAAAGAGGAAGTGATCTAGTAGTAACTGCTGCAAAAGAGGGGAAAGATGCAGCCCAATGCATCATAAAAAGCTTGCTTGGATAATGATTGATTTTTTAGATGCCGCTATCAAAGCCAATAAAGAGATATTGGATGTCATAAAAAATAATACTCATGAGTTTTTATGCGAAGATATCTCTTTGGGTTTTGGAGGAGATGTCAGTAAAAGAGTTGACATTATTGCGGAGGATATCTTTATAAAGCATCTTGAAGTTTTTGGAGACATTCTTACAGAAGAGAGAGGATTAGTAGAGGGAGATGGAGAGTTTAACCTGATAATTGATCCTATAGATGGAAGTAATAATTTTGCTTCAAATATACCATATTTTGGAACATCTGTTGCACTAAAAAAAGGAAACGATAGAGTTGCTTCAGTGATAACAAATCTTGCTACAAAAGAGATATTTTATAAAGAGAACAAAAAATTTCAAAAGGCAAAACTAGATAATTTGATTTTTAAAGGCGTTGTTGCAAACAGATGTTCTAGCATAGGCATATTTGAACGCTCATATTGTTCAGATTTTGCATATGATATCTTAAAATCCCAAAAGATAAAGTTTAGATCACTTGGTGCTTTTGCTCTGTCGTTGGCATATGCAAGGGAAGTTGATTTTGTGATATACGAGGGCAAAAGAAGAGTTTATGATGTTGAAGCTGGATTGCACATGTGTGAAGATTTATATATACTGGAAGAGGATGATTTTTTACTTATAAGTAAAGATAAGGAAATTTTCGCTAAAATATCCCAATTATTTAAAAAAAGGGAAAATTAAAATGGCATTTAGTGACTTTTTTGGAAATTTTCGCAAAAAACAGCCCTCCCCAAATGAAGCCCCTTCTCATTGGGTAAAATGCAAGAGTTGTCAATCTCTTATGTATTACAAAGAGGTTGAAAACCAACTTAATGTTTGTCCAAAGTGCGGTTTTCATCTGAGAATTGATGTGCAAAAAAGGATAGAGCAACTTAGTGACGAGGGAAGCTTTGTAGGGTTTGATGCAAATCTACAACCTGTGGACCCCTTGAAATTTGTAGATAAAAAATCCTATAAAAAAAGAATTCAAGAGGGTCAAAACAGAACGAAAAGAAGCTCTTCTGCTATATCAGGTGAGTGTAAAATTAATGGAATTGAAACGCAACTTGTAGTGTTTGACTTTAGTTTTATGGGAGGTAGTCTTGGTTCAGTTGAAGGTGAAAAGATTGTCAGAGCAGTCAAAAGAGCTATCAATAAAAAACTGGGGTTGGTTATAGTTAGTGCGAGTGGAGGTGCTAGAATGCAAGAGAGTACATTTTCTCTTTTGCAAATGAGTAAAACTGCAGCCGCACTTAAAGAGCTTTCAAATCACAAATTGCCTTACATCTCAGTATTGACAGATCCTACCATGGGAGGAGTTAGTGCCTCTTTCGCATGGCTTGGAGACATCATTATGGCTGAACCTGGCGCTTTGATAGGTTTTGCCGGTCAAAGAGTTATAAAACAGACTATTGGAGCCGAGTTACCCGAAGGATTCCAAAGATCAGAGTTTTTACTAGAGCATGGTTTGATCGATATGATCGTAAAAAGAGATGAGATGAAAAAGAGCATATCTGACATGTTGAGATTTTTTTCATCTAAAAAAGATGATTTTCAACTGAAGTTAAAGGAGAGAGCAGATTAAGATAAATGTTTTTAGTATAGAAAAAACAAAAAATGAAGCGACTGAGACTTTGGTACGAGAGTATTTAAAGCTGATAAAGAATTTTTCCAAAGTGGAGTCTGTTTCGATTTTTGATAAAAATATCGCTAAAGCTCAGAGTATAGGAGTAAAAGAGGCGAAAAAATCCTATAGCAAAGCTTATGAGCCATTTTTGAAGGGGTATAATGTATCTTTGGATGTGAAGGGCAAAAAGATAGATAGTTTTGAATTTAGTGAGATTTTTGAGAAAAGTGCAAATATTAATTTTTTTATAGGAGGAGCATATGGTTTTGAGGAGGATTTTTTAAATAAAACTCAAAAGATCATAAGTTTGAGTGATCTTACATTTGCACATAAGATTGCAAAAGTAGTATTATTTGAGCAGATTTACAGAGGACTTTGTATAGGTGCAAATCATCCTTATCATAAGTAGATATGTTTTAATGATATTATTATTAGGTGGAAAAATATGAGAAAAAATGAGTTAAAATTTTTTGAAGATATGCTGTTGGAGCGCAAAAAGCAGATAAAGAAAAATATAGAAGAGTCAATCAAAGGAATATCTTCACTAAAACATGATGATGTTGGTGATGAAGCTGATCATGCCGCTGTTAGTACAGACAGAATGATTGAAGAGGCAATAAATCAACAATTAACAAAAGAGTTGCATGAGATTGAGTATTCGCTAGGCAAGATAAATGCCGGCACATATGGTGTTTGTGAAATGTGCGAAGAAGATATAAGTTTCCAAAGATTAAAAGTAAAACCTCATGCAAAGTATTGCATAGCTTGCAGAGAGATTATAGAAAAATCAGCAAATAAATAAGGTAGGATTAGATGGGAATAAAACGCTATATACTGTTATCGGTTATATATATGTTGGCAGTTGGACTTTATGTCTATAGTTTTAATGGTGATAATTATACACTAAAATTATACACCTTTTCACTTACGATGCCAATCGCAATATGGATAGTAATGCCTACGATTGTGCTATTTATAGCTTCGATTTCACATCTAACATACTACAGTTTTAAAGACTTCTTTTATAAGAGAGCTTTAAAAAAAGATTTAGATACATTTATAAAAGTATCTAAAAAGATTATATTGGGTGAAAAAAGTACCCTTAAATTTAAAACCGAGATATTTAAGTTGCCTAGCTTGGTACTTAGGGCTTTGAACTATGTTAAAAAAGCTGACCTACAAGAGTTAGATAATGATGAGTTGAAAGAGTGCTTTGAGTTGGTTGATAAAATCCGAGAAGGAGAGTATCAAGAGCTTAAAAAGTTTAAAATATCAGACTCAAATGAACTTTTTGAAATTAATGAAAAAAATCATTTGAAAAAAGATCCGAAATATGCCTATGCTATACTCAAAAACTGCAGTGATTTACAGAGTGATTTATGCAAAAGAGCATATAGTGAACTTTTAAATATAGGAACATTTAGCGAAATAAAGGGATATAATTTTCCTATAGATAAAGATATATTTAGAAGAATGATGGAGCGATATCTTGATGAAGAGGATGACTTCTCGTTGGATATAAAATCCATAAAAGAGATGCTAGAGACTTTCAATGCTACAAGCGAGGATTATCTTGAATTAGCTCAAGAGATAAAAGTAAAACTAAAACCTGATGAGTTGATAGATCTTTTTAGGACACTTTATAATGAAAAGGGACAAGTTGCTGCAAATGCATATCTATATACGCTTTTTAATTTAGAGATGATAGATCAAGTCAGAGATATACTTGAAAATTCAGAAGAAGAGGACTTTTTAAAATTTAAAACACTACTTTTTCTAAGAGATCACGGTAAAAATATAGATACAATTAAATACCTCAAAGAATGCTAGACTTTGATAAGGGCATTTTTGCACTAGCCCCACTTGCAGGCTATACAGATTTGCCCTTTAGATCTTTGGTTAAAAAGTTTGGAGCCGATCTTACCATATCTGAAATGATCAGTGCAAACGCACTTGTTTATAACTCAAAAAAAACATATGAAATGTTGAAAAAATCTCCTCTAGAATCCCCATATATAGTTCAAATCGCAGGATACGAAACTCAAATAATCAAAAAAGCAGTCGAGATACTTAATAAAATCGATGGTATCGATGGTATAGATTTGAATTGTGGGTGCCCTGTTCCAAAGGTTGTCTCCCAAAAAGCTGGCTCGGCTCTACTAGAGGATCTTTCTCAAACTCAAAGAGTGTTAGAGACTATCAAAAAGCACTCAAACAAGAGATTTGTTAGCGCAAAAGTGAGGCTTGGGTTTAATGAGAAAATCTCAGATAAAATTGCAATAGCTTGCGAGAGAGCAGGAGTTGATTTTATAAGTATGCATGGCAGAACAAGAGCGGGAAGATATAAGGCGGCAGTTGATTATGAAGCTATTGCAAAAGCTAAGCAGAGCGTAAAGATTCCCGTAATCGCAAATGGAGATATAACTTCGCTTGAAAAAGCAAATATGGTCAAAAAAATAACAGGTTGCAACTCTCTTATGATAGGAAGAGGGGCAGTAGGAAATCCATGGATATTTTATCAACTCAAAAATAACCTGCAAACCGTCAGCAAAGAGAAGATAAAAGAGATAGTTTTGGAGCATTTTGAAAATATGCTATCATTTTATGGAGAAAAAGGTGCTTTTATCTTCAGGAAACATCTACATACATACTCAAAAGGTTTGCCTGAAGCTAGCTCATTTAGAGATAGAGTAAACAGGATAGAAGATATAGGCGAGATGAGAAAAGCTATAGAAGAGTTTTTTACACAAAAAGGGTAGTGATGTTTCAAAAAATCTCAACAAAAACAAAACTTTTGACAAATATAGCAGGATTGATTGTTATATTGATTGTTATTGGCAGTATTGTTGTAGCAACTTACTATAAAAGTATCATCTCTCTTAAGGATTTAGATAAAAAGGTGCTTCTTAGCAATCATATCTCAAATGCTCTGCACTCTTTGCAAAAGGAGAGAGGACTGTCTGTAGGCTATTTAGTGAGCAAAAATAGTGATTTTACAAAAGAGTTGTTATATCAGAGAAAAATTAGTGATAAAGAGATATGGATATTAAAAAATTTTTTAAAAGATAGAAGTTTCTATAAGTATAAAAACCCTATAAAAGATTTTATAGATATATTTAAAGATATAAAATCCATAAGAGATAAAGTCGATAAACATGCCTACTCGTTTAATGAGGTTATAAAAAAATACTCTTCTATAAATTCATTTTTATTGACCTCGATAGTAGAGGCTACAAAAAGTTCCCATGTTCCAGATATTACCCAAGATATTATTATCTATGTAAATATCTTGTATATGAAGGAGTACATGGGGATCGAGAGAGCAAAAGGAGTGGAAATATTTTCTAGTAAAGTTTTTAAATTAAAAAATATAGTAAATTTTGCAAAAATTGTCTCATTGCAGAAGCAAAATAAAATCATGTTTCTAAACTATGCTCCCAAAGATATAAAAAATTTTTATTACAAAATGATGAGAAGTGATTTTTTGGCACAAGTTGCATATATGCAAAAGTATATACTGCAAGGAAAATATCTAAAATTATATATAAGACCAAAGTATTGGTACGATACTATGACAAAACAGATTGATATCTTCGATAAGATAGGAAACCATATAAAAGATGATACTATTATGGATATAAACAAAGAATTAAAAGCTTCTGAGAGGGTTTTTGCTTTTATCTCTGCTCTGGTACTTCTTAGTCTGATTATTTTTGTTTATATGGTGAGAGTGCTTTTGAAACTGACTAAAAATGAACAGAGACTAAGATTGGTTATGGATAGATATATCATTAACTCCATCACCGATACAAGAGGGGTGATTATAGATGCAAGTGAGGCATTTTGTAAAATTTCAGGCTACAATAAAAGCGAACTGATAGGCTCCAATCAAAATATAGTAAGGCATCCCGATACTCCAAAAGAGGTTTTTGCCGATATGTGGAGAAAGATAAAGAGTGGAAGTTCATGGCAAGGAAAAATTCAAAATAGAAAAAAAGATGGTTCGTCATATTGGGTTTATACAAATGTAGAGCCGTTATATAACTCAAATGGAGTGATAGACTCATATATATCTATTCGTATGGACATTACCGAAAATGAGATTCTTCTCCAAAAGATAAAAGATGAAGAGCAAAAAAATGCAAAAAGAGAAAAGTTACTTCAACAACAGCACAGATTAGCTCAAATGGGAGAGATGCTGAGCATGATAGCGCATCAATGGAGACAACCGCTTAGTGCCATAACCGCAACAGCTGGATCTCTACATGTAAAGGCAAAGCTAGGTAAGTTGGATAAAGAAAGAGCTGTAAATATGGCAGATCAGATTAAAGATCTTTCGTTGCATTTAAGCTCAACCATAGATGATTTTAGAGGTTTCTTTAAGCCAGATAAGACAAAAAAGATAACGGATTATGTTAAGATACTCGATAGTGTGTTAGCAATAGTTCAAATATCTCTCGATGATAAAAATATAGAATTGATTAAAAATATAGGTAAAATAGAGAAGTTTGAGACTTATGACAATGAGTTGAAACAGGTTCTTCTAAATTTGATTAAAAATTCTGAAGACGCACTCTTGGAAAGAGATATAGAAAATCCAAAGATAACTATAGATATAGATAAAGAGTGTCTAAGCGTAAGTGATAATGCGGGCGGAGTTCCTGATGATATGGTAGAAAATATATTTGACCCATACTTCTCTACCAAAATGAAAAAAGATGGGACAGGTTTGGGACTATATATGAGTAAAATTATCATCCAGGAGCATTGTGGTGGAAAACTAAGTGTGGAAAATGATGACTTTGGCGCTAGGTTTAGGATGTGTATAGGTAAGGATACTGTTTTGGAAGATAAGAGCTAAAAGGTAAAAATGGATGAAAAATATATTGGTAATCGAGGATTCAAAAGTTATAAATGGGATTTTGAAAAAAGAGTTAGAGAAGTTAAATTTTTATGTTTCTCAAGCTTTTTGTTTGAGCGATGCAAGAAAATTTATATCTGAGACAAAATATGATCTTATCATTTTGGATCTGCATCTTCCAGATGGTGAAGGTAGCGAATTGATTGCCGACATACAATCTCTTTGTGAAACAAAGGTGGTTGTTCTGACTTCAACTCAGGATGAGGATTTGAGACAAGAGTTGTTTCATTTTGGTATATTGGATTACATCATAAAAGATGCAAATCTTGTCTATTCTATAGCCGAGATTATTAGAGTTATACGGATGATAGAGGATAAAACCGCCAAAAAGATTTTAGTAGTTGATGACTCTAGGTTTATCTGTAAAAAAATTGAAGGTATATTAAAACCAAGAAACTATAGTGTAGATTTAGCGTTTAGTGCTAAAGAGGGATTTGAAAAACTGCAACAGAATAAGTATAATCTCTTGATACTAGATATAGAGTTACCAGATATAAATGGCGTTAAAGTTCTCAACCTCATAAGAAAACAGTCAAGATTTAGATCCTTACCCATAATGATACTCTCAGGTACAATGAATCCTGAGACAACTAGAGAAGTTCTTAAGTATGGAGCTAATGATATAATTAAAAAACCTTTTGTTTATGAAGAGTTTGTCCTAAGAGTAGATTTGTGGGTTGATTATTTTTACAAAAGTAAGGAACTTCAAGATAAGAGTGAAAAACTAGAGACAATAAATAAAAATCTCGAGAAGTTAGTTTCGCAAGAGATAGAGAAAAATAGACAAAAAGACCATATAATGTTTATGCAGTCCCGTCAAGCGCAGATGGGAGAGGTGATAGCCATGATAGCTCACCAGTGGAGGCAGCCATTGGCTGCTATCTCAGCTACTAGTTCGGTTATAAATCTCAAAGCAAAACTTAAAAAATTGGATTTGGAGCTTGCTCTTAAGCTCTCCAAAAAGATATCGGATTATACGCAACATTTAAGTGAAACTATAGATGATTTTAGAAATTTCTTTAAGCCAGATAGAGAAAAAAAACTAACTAGTTTTGAAACAGTTTTTAAAAGAAGCAATACACTCATAAAAGAATCTCTAAAAAACAATAAAATAGAGATTATTTGTGATGTGGTAAAATCCGAAGAGTTTCAATCTTATGAAAACGAGCTTGTCCAAGTGGTGATAAATATCATAAAAAATGCTGAAGATATTTTGCTTGAAAATGATATAAAAGATCCTTGGATAAAAGTGAAGATAGATGGAAAAAATATAACTATTGCAGATAATGCTGGAGGAGTCCCAAAAAAATTGCTTGATAAAATTTTTGATCCATATTTTTCAACAAAATTATCAAAAAATGGTACAGGTTTAGGACTCTATATGAGCAGAATCATCATCCAAGAGCATTGTGGTGGAGAGATAGAGGTGAAAAATAGTGAGGATGGAGCTGTTTTTTCTATAAAACTTTAGCCCTTTGTGAGTTTGTAGCCATGCCCATACTCGGTTGAAAGTATGTTTTTTGTTTGACTACTAATGGACAATAACTTTTTTCTTATGTTTTTTATGTGGCCATCTAGCGTTCTATGAGAACTTTTCAAAGATAAAATTTTACACAAATCCTCCCTTGATACGCTTTTGGGGAAGTTTTCTATGAGTGTTTTTACTATTTTTGACTCTGTTTGCGTTAAGTCTAGTAAATTATCAAGATAATAGATCTCTTCATTCTTTATTTTTAAAGGAGAGTCGTTTGCAGAACTAGCTAGTTTACTCTCTTTGCCAAGATGGACCCAGATCCTAGCTTCAAGTTCATAAGGGTCTATGGGCTTTACCATGTAGTCGATAGCGCCAAACTTGAAAGCTTTTAGTTTAAACTCCATTTGCGAATATGCACTAGTTATGATGGTTGGAAGTTTGTAATTTTTTTTGTTTAGGCTCTTTAAAACTTCAAACCCGTCAAAGCCAGGAAGATTTAGATCTAAAATCATCAAATCATATCCCCGATAATCTATCCTCGCCATAGCATCCGTAGCATTATCAAAAACATCCACGGTAAAAGAACACTCTTCTAGAAATTCTTGCAAATGGATCAGGCTATCTATGTCGTCTTCTACAACCAATATCTTTGTCTTTTTCATATTTGCACCACCTATCTAATCACAGAATATTCATATTTTATCCATATTCTGCTTAAAATGTTATTGTACAATATAGTGTATTAGTTTGGGCTAGAAAGGATAATTTAAAATGAAGATTGTATCTGTTGTACTGCTTTGTATCTTATTAAATCCACTGTTTGGTGAATTTTTGACTAAACAAGAGCAAAGTTTTATAAAAAATCATAAAACTTTGAAAGTTAAAATAAATAAAGATTGGGCTCCATATGAAAACAGTAAATATTTTAATGCCCTCTATTTTTTAAAAAATTATGTAGAGGTAGTAGCTAAAAAAATAGGACTAAGAGTGCAATTTGTTCAAGACACAAATGAAGATTTTGATCTGATTTGTGCTATGAAAAAGAGTTCCAAAAGAGAAGAGCAGTATATATTTAGCAAAGATAGTGTCTTCAAGCTATATACGGCTATGGTAAGTCCAAAGGGTAGTAGCAATATAGATCCAAATAAACTTAACAATAAAACTGTAGCAGTTATACATGGTTCATACATTATCTCTAGATTAAGAGAAAAGTTTCCAGATATTAGATTGATAGAGTGTGAAAATAGCCTTGATGCACTTAAATTGGTGCTTCAGAAAAAAGTCGATGTTGTTATCGGGACCTATAGAGTTCTAAACTATCTTAGCAAAAAATATTTTGCATCAGGCTTACATGCTTTTGTTATAAAGGATTACAAATTATCAGGACCAGTATCTCAATATCTTGCTTTTAAAAAAAATGACACTTTACTCAAAAGTATAATCGATAAAGCAGTAATTGATATTAAAAAAGATGAAAAGAGTTTATTGAAAAGTAAGATGTTGAATGGACTTGAAGATAATAAAATTGAACTCTCAAATGCTCAAAAGAGATATCTGAAAAATCATATTGTGAGCATAATCACTACGACATCATGGCTTCCTATAAATACTAAAGATAAAAATTCAAATGTGATAGGTATAGGATTGGACTATTGGAGACTTATAGCTAAAAAATCAGGTATAAGATATAGGATTTATAAGGCAGAAAATTTTGCAGAAGTTTTAAAAGATATAAAACAAAAAAGATATGATATAAATATAGCTACAAGCCAAACTACCGATAA
>Ga0256840_1000219_pt1 | contig 56043 bp, 47 predicted proteins | sample 355202metaG_FD_185969 | JGI IMG/M metagenome (GOLD analysis project Ga0256840, IMG submission 185969) | Hydrothermal vent microbial communities from Mid Atlantic Ridge, Atlantic Ocean - 355-202 | ecosystem: Environmental > Aquatic > Marine > Hydrothermal vents | place: Atlantic Ocean: Mid...
TAGAAGGGATAATTTCGGCTTTGAAGGCCGTTCAAAACCCGAACAACGATTATCTTTTCACGCTTTTCTTCTTTTCACCGTTGGCAAACGGCGATTTGGAATCGTTCGACAAGATCGTCAGAGAAAGAGATGAAATGAGCGAAAGAGGAGAAAAACTTTCCCTTTTTAAAGCTTACGAAGCCCTCTTAAACGTTCTTTCACCCGATTTGGTAAAAGCACATGATGTTTTGAAAAAATACGCCGATTTGAAATATTTCATAAGGCCAACTGAAATAGTCAGAGGACTCGTGAAGGATCTCGATTACGTCGCAAAATTGAGTAAATGGAAAGACAGGAATATCGCCCTTTACAATTTGAAAAAACTGCTTAGCGGTGTGGGAGATTTCGATCAGATGGCGAGCTCTTTTTCCGAACTTATACGTCTCATCTCTAAAATAAAGGAAAAAAGTGAAGAGGAAGCCACCTTGGAAGACGATCGATCAGACAGCGTAAAGCTCATGACCATCCACAAATCAAAAGGTCTTGAATTCAAAGTGGTGTTGTTGGGTGGAACTTTTAAAGAACGTTCTTCAAAGCAAAATGACGAAGAGATTCAATTTTCCCTTCCGAAAGCCGGAGTGAGGTATTTCATGATGAAAGACCTCATTTCAGATAACCTCAAGGCCAAAGAAGAAGAGATCATGAAAGACTTTTACATAAACGCTTTTATGAACTACACGGAAGAACGGCGCCTTCTTTATGTGGCCGTTACAAGGGCTTCTGAGCTTTTCATCCCGATCTTCGTTGTTGATTCGGATGAAAGCATCTTCTCGCAAAAGGAATCTTTTTCCAATTATCTGAACGTGAAAAGTGAATTCTACGATCTCGTTCGCGCTGAAGAGATAAAAGTACCAGCGATGGAAAACAAAGGCGTCGAAGAGAAGATCGTGTTTCAAAAAGTGCCCGAGGAAAATTTAAAGAGCTTTGATTCCCTTTCTTACAAGATGTACATCGCTCCGACGTTTTTGAAGAACATAAAAGACGGTAAGGAAGAAAGTGATGACGTGAAAGAGCTTACCGGCGAAGATCTGCCTGTTATTTCCATCAAAGACGTTTTCAACAGTGATGAAAAAGGTGAAGGAAAGAAGATCCATTCGCTTTTATCGTCTGTTCAAAGAATAAGCGATTTGAGATATTTGGAAGAAGAGAAGATCATAAATCCAACACGCTCCCTTTCCGAAAATCCAATCATTCAGAGGTTGTTTTCTTATCCCATTTCAAAAACCGAATGGAGGCTCATGAAACCTTTGACCGTTGAAGGAAAAACTTACATGCTGTTTGGCATCCCGGATAGGGTGTTCATGAAAGATGGAAAGATAGAAATCTTGGATTACAAGCACTCTTATCTCAAAGGAATTAACAGAAAGGAAAGAATAGAGAATTACGCGTTTCAGATAAAATTCTACCTGTACCTTCTTTCGGATTTTGGCACACCTGAAAAAGGGTACATAGTCAGCACAAAAAGTGGCGAGATAATAGAGGTGAATTACGAAGAAGATTTTGAATCTCAAATAGTATCCTCCATAGAAAATTTTGAAAGGATAGAAAAGGTATGAGAAAAAGCGTTGAAGTGGAAGCCAAAAACGGAATTTTTTCGGAAATAGCCGATTTCATCAAGCCACTCTACGAAAAAGATCCTTTATCTTTCCTGTTCGTAGGGCCGACCGGTTTCTACGTTAAACAAGTGGCGGATACACTTGCTTTGAAGCTCTCAAAAACCATCAACAGAGACGCCTTTATAGTGATAAACCAGTGGGCAACCGAAACGCTTAAAAGGTTCAAACCAAACGCTTTGACTTTTGACAGAAATTTTTTCGAGGTTTTCATATCCAGAGAAATAGAGTTGATCTCAAAGGAAGCCCACAGAAAGGAAAACGATGAAAGGTATGTGAGTTTCCTTAAGTCCATATCTCACTCCAACACATCTCTTTCGTATATACTTGAAATTTTCGAAAAAACGTGGGAGCTTCTTTATGAAGAAAAATATTCTTACGGCATGTACAAAGTCGTCGACGATATCATGAACGGAGAATCTTACACCAAACGTCTCATAGCAGAATTGATAGAAAGATCGAAAAAACTCTTCGAAAACAGGGAAAACGTCTACGATCCTTTAAGCGTTTACAAGTGGTACATCGAAGAGCTTCCAAAAATTCAAAAAGAAAAATTCGGTAGCACTTTGGTTGTGAGCGGATTTTTCGATCTCACACCGACGATAGAGAAGATGCTATCCGTGATGTTCGACCAGTTTGAAGATGTTTACGCTATCCTTTGGAAGAGGATGGACGATCCCTCATTCGGTCAACTTGACAACGTGCGTGAATTCTTTGAAAAAAATGGCTTTGATGTTTCTAAAGATAAAAAGAGAATTTCACCTTATCCCAAAAACGTTGAGGTTTTGAAGTTCAAAGATCGCTTTCAAGAGAACTCAATCGTTTCGAAGATGATAAAAAAGCTTTTGATAGCAAATGAAAAGCCAAGTGACATAGCTGTCATAGCTCCAAATCACCAAAGCATGGACGCGATCGCGGAACAGTTGAAGGATTTGGAAGTACCCTATCGTTTTAAGGATGACGTACTACTGAGTGAGAGTAAGGTGGTTAAAATACTTTTACAACCTTTGAAAACTTTTGTGAGCCGCGATGTTGAAGATATTTTAGCGATGATCGAAGCCGGCTACGGAGGACAAACTTCTCTCACGATGGATGAAGTTGAAGAGCTCTTCGTCGATCTTTCGTTTATGAACGATTATGAAGATCCGAACACGAGAGAGGAAAGATGGTTTTCACGAATAGATGAAAAGATGAAGAATTTAAAAGACATGTTGAGTGAAGAGGATACGCGTGAGATGATTCGGAATCGGATCGATTCGCTGGAGAATTTAAAAGAGGTGCTGAAGGGCGTTTTTGCAACTTTGGAAGAAGTGAACAGAAAAAGAAAATCCAAAGATGTGGGATGGTATCGAAAGCTGATTCAAAATTACATCCATGAAAGGCAAGTGGTAAACGAAGAAACGCTGCAGAAGTATTCGAACGAAAGTAGCGTTGCAAAAGAGTTGAACGCGCTCATGAAATTCGAGGATGTACTTTTGAAAGTTGAAGATAGCATTTTTAACACTTACAAAAAAGTAAGCTTTTCCATGTTCTACAAGATACTCATCAACGTGGTGAATGTCGAGCGCTTTCATGCGAGTGAACGTTATTCGAACACTGTTGAGATCATGGATGTGAACAGCGCGAGGTTCGTCGAGAAAAAGTACAAATTTTTCGTCTCTTTCACCGACTCTTACTATCCTTCTCTTAAGATAAATCCTTTGATCATGCAAGCAAGCGAAGACATGAATTTCTTGGTCAAAAGTCAAGAACACATCGAAAAAGGCGATATGCTTCTTTCGATGTTGATGGCCGATAAGGTGTACATCTCTTACCCAATAGCGGACGTTGAAGGAAAACCCATTCTTCCCTCTTTTTACGTGAACGAAATAGCGAAAGGAAAAGAAGAAAACGATTTTACGAATGTTGAAAGGGACTTGATTCCCTCGAATCCAAATGAAATTTATTCAAAGAGTGAAAAAAAGATCTACGAAATAGTCAATTCCGCACTTAAAAGAGATGAAAATGAGTTTTCGTGGCGTACCGTTAAAACGAACGTTGGTGTGATCAGCCACAACAAGTTGATGAATTACGCCGATTGCCCTTTCAAATACTATTTGAAATTCGTCGCGCAGGTTAAGGGAAAATTCGATTACAACCGATTCAACGACGGACTTATAAAACACAGAGTGTTGAAAGAAATTTACGCTTTGGGTAAAGCTCACACAGCCTCTTTTGAGGATGTAAAGGAGATCGTCGAGAAAAATTGGGACGGCATATACCTTAACGGCCTTTACACTTACAAAATGCCAAAAGAAGTTGAAGTGGAAAGGATAACGAAAGAGCTCAGCGAATTTCTTGAGTACAGGAAAAACAACGGTTGTTTCAAGCTGAGAAAAAATAAGAGCATCTTCAGAAAGCGTACCATCGGAACGGAAATGACATTCCAAGCAAAGGTTAAACTGAACGCCAAAGAGTACAAAATGGAAGCCAGAATAGACAGATTTGACGAAGTGGATGAAAATTTCTTCTTCGAAGTGTCTCAAGGAAAAAATGGGAATTTGGTGGTAAATCCCATTTCCACAGATAAAAAAGCTTACATGTTGGTCGATTACAAAAGTTCTTTCAACTCCTTAAAAAATGAGCAGCTTCTTCTGTACGATCTCGTCTTGCAAAACTCGCGTGAATGGAAAGAAAAGCTTGAAGATAAAGACGTTTTCATGGTCTTTTTTGAGCTAAGACCCTCTAAAAAAGAAAAGCGTTACAAATCGAAATTCATGAAAAGGCAGGGAACGGAATACATAACGAAGACGAACAAATGGGAGAAATACGAAGTTTTCGATTTCAAAAAGTGGCTTTCAAACGTGATCAATTCTTTGGAAAATTCGCATTTCCTTCCGATAGCTGTGGAAAGGAAAATAGACGGTTTTTTGGGTGCGAACAAACAGAAATGCACGAATCCCAAATACAGTTGTGAATACGTGGAAATTTGCTCTTTGTTGAATAGATTGAAAGATTTTAAACTCGTAAAATGATGAATCCTTTCTTTTCGAGAAAAAGGCAAAATGTAAGACTATGTCCCGTGTGCATAGTCACGCGGTAGCCATGTTTTGAGAGAAGTTTTGCCAATTTTGGGGCCTTCATATTCCTTGTATCTTGTACAGTTTACCTTCTCAACGGAAGGATTTTTTTTGGCCGTAAGAGACTTTCTTACAGAAATTATGGGGACTTTGACTTTAAAACCTTGCGGTCGTATAATGGAAAAGCAGATAGCGTACAATAAATGCTGTAAAAGTTGAAGAAGGAAAAAGTTCCTGATCCTAAGAAGAAGCTAAAGCTCAGGTAGGTGTTCTGCCTTGAGACATGTCGTATGTGAGAATGAATCTATCAACCAGATAACGCTCCCAGGCACAGATACAAGTCTTACCGGCATTGATGAACAAATACGAAAAATGATATGATAACGTTAGGATCACGAACTTCTACAATTCCAAAACAAAGGAGTTAAAAGCTATGAAATGGGTGACAAGAGAAAAGGTTCACGTGGACCGGGTCGCATGTCCGTGGCTTATTAAGAATTTTGTGGACAAAGACGCGGAATTTGTATTTGTTCCAAGGGATACCGATCCAAAGACCATCAAAGATGGAATTCCATTCGACATGAAAGGTGTGGAACTTGGACATCACGGAAACAAGTGTTCTTTTGATGCCATTGTGGAAAAGTATAACATTAAAGATCCAGCATTGGAAAAAGTTCAAGAAATCGTGAGAGGTGCAGACACGAACGTTGAAAATCCATCTCCACTTTCAATATCACTTGATGTACTGGCAAGAGGTTACAGAATGATATGCAAAGACGATTATGAAACCTTGGAAAAGGAATTTTATCTTTACGATGCCTTATATGCCTATTTCAAAAAAGAAACAGAATAACACCTACAACTTTTCGCCAATTATTGAATTTCAAGGGGACAAAATTGAAAAATCGCAGAGTTAGCAGTTTTTTTGCCATTAACTCTTCTGTTCTTTCGATGTTAATATTGGTTATGCTTGTCGGGATGGGACAGTATATGGCAGACAAATTCTTGCCTCTTTACCTCATAGCATTTGGTGGTGGTGCCATTGCGATAAGCAGTTTAAATGGTATGCAAAATCTATTGGGCGCTGTGTACTCTTTCCCGGGAGGATATCTCAGTGACAAAATCGGGTACAAAAAATCTCTGATTGTTTTCACTCTTATGGCAATAACTGGATACACAATCGTTATATTCTTTTCATCGTGGCAATCAGTCCTGATTGGAGCCATTTTCTTCATCGCTTGGTCTGCCATATCTTTGCCGGCTGTGATGAGCTTGATCTCGGACGCCGTTCCAAAAAACAAAAGAGTCATGGGAATTTCAATGCACTCACTTTTCAGAAGAGTTCCAATGGCGTTAGGCCCGATTTTCGGCGGAGTTCTGATAGCCCTTTACGGAACGAAAAGTGGAGTGAGAATTGCTTTCGTTTTTGCAACAGCTTTTGCGATTGTCTCCATATTAATCTTCGATAAATTTGTAAAGGACAGTAAGAAAAAGTCAGAATCCATAAATCTAAAAAAGATGTTGAAAAATATAAAAGGGAATCTTAGAATATTACTTATTTCTGATATACTTGTGAGGTTTTGCGAACAGATACCATACGCCTTCGTGGTCGTATGGGTTGTGAAAAACAACGGTTTTACGGCGTTAGAATTTGGTTTCTTAACCGCAATAGAGATGGCGGTAGCTGTAATGGTTTACATTCCAGTTGCGTACTTGGCAGATAAGTACAAGAAAAAACCCTTCGTTGCGATCACATTTGGCTTTTTCACGATTTTCCCGCTTATTCTTCTCTTTTCAAAAAGCTTTGAAATGCTCGTGATAGTTTTTATCATACGAGGATTGAAAGAATTCGGAGAGCCTGCGAGGAAGTCCATGATAATGGATTTCGCGCCAGAGATGGAAAAAGCAGGCACATTTGGAGCGTATTACTTTTTGAGAGATAGCGTAGTTTCCATTGTGGCTTTTTTAAGTGCCTTTTTGTGGCAGACGTCTCCTGCTGTGAACTTTCTAACTGCATTCGCTTTTGGAGTTGCTGGCACCATGTTTTTCATTGTAAGGCGTGGATCACCCGCAACATGTTGAATAGCTTAATTTACGTTAAGGCGCAATAAAAACACAGATAAAAGCTTTGTCTGAGAATTGTTTACAACATGCTATTTGAATATGTGAGCTTTTTCTATCATCTGGTTGAACACCATAAATGTTGCGAATGCTACGACACTGGCATATATTGGCCAGGTAACGGTTTTTAGATGATTTCCATTCAATGTTGGCACAAGATCTTTTAATCTGTCTTCGTTGATTTTCCGCAATTTCTTTAGCAAAGGTATGATAACAAACAGTGACAACATTGAGATTATCAAAAAAGTGATCGTTGAAGTTATGAAATGCCGAGGTGACGATGTTGTACTTTTCTTATCGTTAAATGTGAAATAACCTAACGTGAATACCACTGAATTGTTAAGAAAGTGGACGATCATGGAGGAGAAGATAGAATCTGTAATTTTAACAAGATAAGCAAGGATTATGCCTAAAACAAATGTGTAGAAAAACTGTTCCGGATTCATATGGAACACACCAAAAAAGAAAGCGTTTGCCATAACCGCGCTTTTAACGTCGACGTTTTTGTACCCGGATAAAATCACGCCTCTCATTGCTGTTTCTTCGCATATTGCTGGAGTTATTCCTATTGCGAATAATCCTTCCCAATATGGCAGAGAATAGAACTGTTGAACTTGTCCTCCTATGAAATTGCGATAAAGCGTATTTGATACGAACGCTACTGGCAAATTTAGGAAAATTGCCAGCAAACCGATCAATGTGACTAATAGTACAGATGGTAATTTTAAATATTTTAAGCTCAGGTTGTTTTTCAGTGATCTGTTAAGAGTTAAAAAAATAAGCGAAGGAATAAAGATGAATCCATATTCATTTATGATGAACCAATTGTAAGACGGCACATTGATAACCCTGCTTAGGCTTCTAAAAAAGAACGCACTTATGAATTCACTGATTATAAGGTAAAAGAAAAATAAATTAGATTTTGAGATGGTAGTCGTGAATAGCCTCCTTGAAAATTATACATGTGATTGCAAAAACGAATTTCGATTGAGTCTCGAAGACACGGTTAAATTCTACCATACAGAATCTACAGGAGCTATTTTACTCTGGCTTTTTAAATATTCTTTACTTAGAATTTATATTTTTTGATTTAATAAGTTGACAAATCAATTTATTTGATTTATACTTTAATAAATTTGATTTTTATAAAAAGATTTTAATATGGTCAGAGCTTTCGAATATTTATTCACTCACGTTGGGCATCAACTTTACAACCTATAAGCATTTATCAAATAAACATCGCTTTTCGAGCGATAAAAGAATTTTTTTCGAAGTCTTATCAAGCCTGATTCGCTCGTTTATCCATCTTCCAGTTCACATCGTGAGGCACGCTCAGACACTCATCCATGAGTGCTTCGCTTTCTCGACACGTCCGTGTGTCTTCCAACCGCACTCTTGTGAACTTGGCGATGGCGAGCTCATATGTCTTGATGAAAACTTCGAGGGAGATATGAAAAATCTCTTTCCTTAAAGAGTCCGAATCGTCTTGTAAAGTTTGCACACAATATGAGATATTGAAATGGGGGTTAGAACTATGATCGAAGTTCCGAGTCTATGGAGAAGTAGAAATTTCCTGCTCTTATTCTTTGGAAGATTTGTTTCAACAGCGGGTTCTGCCATATTCTTCATAGCGATAGTATGGGGTGCTGCAACTAAATTGGGCAGCGTAGGTGCTATCAGTCTCGTACTTATGGCAACGGCCATACCTTCAGCAATATTGTCACCATTTGCTGGAGTTCTTGCGGATCGAAAAAGCAAGAAGAACATAATAGTCTTTACAGATCTCGCAAGTGGCATTCCTCTTTTGATCATGATCTTGTTTCTTAAAGTGAGTTTCTTTCAACTGTGGACTTTGATCAGCATCATTTTTTCCATTCAAATCCTTTCAACCTTTTTCAGTCCGGCGCTTCAATCGCTCATCCCTGTTATTGTAAAAGATGAAGAACTTTCTCATGCAAATGCGCTCATTTCGATGAGTTCCAACTTTTCTCAACTCATAGGAATGGCAGTGGGCGGAGTTTTGATCGCATTATTTGGTCTTCACGGAGCGATCTTTATTGATGGAATGAGCTTCATACTCTCAGGGATATCCGAAATTTTCATAGTGGTAGATGAAAAAAGGAAAAGGCCCAATAAGAGTCTTAGAAAGATATTCTCAGATGTAAAAGAAGGTTTTGGGGTGGTCTTCAAGAAACCGGAACTGGGTGGACTGATCACAATTGAAGCGATTGTTGATTTCTTTGGAACTCCTATCTTCATTTTTTTACCGGTGATAGTGAGTAAGTATTTAGATGTAGGAGCTACCCAATATGGTATCATGCAAGCTGCGATGGGAGTTGGAACTGTGCTCGCTTCCATACTGTTTTCCTTTATACCAGAGCCAAGGAATAAATACTCATTACTCGCGATCATGACATTTTTGTTGGGTGCATGTTTGATCTTCATCGGAGTAAAACCCATTTATTTCGTAGTTCTCTTTTCCTTGCTGTCTATAGGTTTCCTTGCTGGTATCGCAAATGTGATACAGAACGTGATACTTCAACGAAATTCGCCAGAAAATACAAGAGGACGCGTTTTTTCATTTCGTTCAACTCTGAATTCCGGAATGCGGCCTTTGTCTTACGGATTTGCCGGACTGATGAGCACATTTTTCCCTATAACGGATATTCTTATCTTTTTTGGAATCGCTTCTGGACTTCCAGGATTTTTTTATTTTTTTGTAAGACGAAAAGTTTCTCAAAAGGCAAGTTGATGATGCTGAAAAGAAAAAGTTGAAAACTGCGAAGTGGGAAGCTGTATGCACATCTATAGTAATTAAAGGCAATTAAAGCATAGTATTTGTGTTATAATTCACTTGAGAAACTGAACATTTTTTGAAAGGTGGGAGAGTAGAATGGTTGAAAAAACTGCTGTCAAAACCGTTATGGCAGTATTGATTGATAACAGAAAGATGGCTGCGACTCAAGTGCAAAAGATTCTTACAGCGTGGGGGTGTATCATAAAAACCCGTCTTGGTCTTCATGAAGGTACCCTTGATGATTGTTCGGATTTTGGTCTTTTAGTACTTGAAATTGTTGGTAGCAAGGAGCAAAACGAGGAAATGTGCAGAAAACTGAACTTAATCAAGGGTGTCACAGCGAAATACATGGATCTTTCGTTTGACGAATAGATCAAGATCCTTCTTTTTTGTTATTCTTTTACAGCTCCTTGTGTAAGACCAGCGACTATGTATCTTTGAGCGACCGCGAAAACCAGGATAGTGGGTAAAAGCGCAACGATTAATCCGGCGCTCATGACATTCCACTGTATACCCGCTTTAGATATGAAAGAGTAAAGTGCGACAGGTACGGTCAACTTGGAATTGCTACTCAAAAACAGAGCCGCTGTGAAGAGCTCGTTCCATGTGTTGACGAATGAAAAGCTAAAGATCGCCGCCAATCCTGGAAGAGAAAGTGGTATCGTAATTCTAAATATTGCTCCGACTCTCGAACATCCATCCATTAGTGCAGCTTCTTCAAGAGATCTTGGAATCCTTGAGAAAAATCCACGTGCCATTATAGTACTAAAAGACACTGCAATGTTTACGTAAACAATTATCAGTCCCCAAAGGTTGTTTATAAGTCCAAAGTCTGAAAACATCTTGTACTGAGGAATCATGATCAAGTACGCTGGTATCATTTGTGCAAAGAAAAGGAAGACGATGAGGGTCTTTTTGAACTTGAATTTATAGCGTGCCATTATATAGCCACTTAAGGTGGCAAAGGACATCGCGACAAGGGATGAAATAATCGAAACGAACAAACTGTTCTTGAAGTATTGTGAAAAGTTGGCAAAAAGGAAAAGAAATTTGTAATTTTCAAGTGTGAAATGCTTAGGCCAATAAATGAGAGGATATGTGTAAACCTCTGTTGAGGGTTTAACTGAAGTTATAAAAATCCAAAACAAAGGTACAACAGCGGCAAGAAGATAAAGAGAAAGAAAGAAAAATCTAAAAGATTTTGCCAGTATATGTTTTTTTCTCATTACAATTCTCCCATTTCATAAGAAGAGGTCAATTTGAGATAGAACAGTGTGTATAAAGTCAGGGCACTTATGATGACCAATCCAACAGCAGAAGCCTTGCTATAATCGGACTCAAAATATACAATATTTATCATGTAAGTGGCAAGTATGTTTGTTGTCCCAGCAGGACCACCGCGGGTCATTCCGTAGATAATATCAGGGAAATTCATAACCCAAATGATCCTCAAAAGCACAGTACTTACAAGAGTCGGTTTTATGTACGGAACAGTTATGTGAAAAAACTTCATGATAGATCCAGCTCCGTCTATTTCTGCCGATTCGTAGAGAGAAGTAGGGATGGACTGAAGCGCAGCAAGTATCATAATGGCAAAAAACGGTATGCCATACCAAACGTTAACTGTGATCACAGATATGAAAGCATACTTAGGATTGGCAAGAAAGTTTATGCCGTGATCCAAAATGTGCATCTTTATCAAAATATCGTTTATCAACCCAAATTGCCCGTTTAAAAGCCAGGACCAAAGTATTCCAATGGCAAAACCTGACAATGCCCAAGGATAGAAAACTATACCAGCGTAAAGTCCACGTCCTTTGAATGGCTTTCGCATAAGTAAGGCCAGTGCAAATCCAAGAATCAACTGAAGTGTCACGGAAAATGCTATCCACCAGATTGTATTCCAGGTGGCAATGGCAAATTCTGGACCTTCAAAAATGGTTTTAAAATTGTCAAGACCTACAAAATGAATGTTTTGAAAGTTGAAGACACTGTAATCTTTAAAAGCGAGAATTGAGCCTTCTACAGTTGGATAATATGTTAAAATCAGTACAATCACAAACGTTGGTAAAAGCATCCAGAAGATAAATCTTTTGAGTTTTAAACCAACTTGCCTTGAAGAATTTGACAATTTCATCATCCTTATGAAAGGAGCAGTCACGCAGGACTGCCCCTACAAAGTCAAATTACATTCCAAAAGACTTTTTCCAGTACTCATACCACTTATCCGTCATTTGTTCTATGCTTAACCTTCCAAGCAAGCATTGTTGCATAGTATCTTGTTGGTATTTTGTCCATTTCGTCCACCCTGGATTTGCAAGTGGGTAAGATGTAAACACATATTTTTTGGGATTCTTGAACATTTCTTTCCATCCTTCAAACACACCCGTACTGAAGTATGGATCGTTTTCATAAACGGATTTCAGAACTGGGAGTGCTCCATATTCTTTACAGAAGTATGCAGAGATTTTGGGTGTCGTGAAAAATTTGATGAACTCCCAAGCTAATTCCTTATGCTTCGAGTAGTTGGGTATCCCCCATCCACCAAAGCCGTAACTTGGATACACCTTTCCAGATGGACCTACTGGAAGCGGTGCAGTTTTATATTCTCCTTTCTTAAGTAATTTGTTGAGAAGGCCAGTGGTGTCAGGATCTTGAAACAAAAAAGGCGTGATTCCGGAAACAAATGCGTTGACTTGCTCATCAAATCCCCAATTTATAGAATCTTTAGGAGCGGTATTCTTGTAAAAATCCAAATACAGTTTAAGTCCCTCTATTGCTCTTGGATCTTTAAACCAGAGCTTTCCATTTGTGAGCTTGTACATATTCGATGGATCAATGTCATTTATGTAAGAGGTTGTTATTATGTCGATGAAGTTCGTAGGAAGGCCTGTTCCCCTAAAATCGAAGCCGTACTGATTTTTGTCAGGATTCGTGATCTTAACGCTATCTGCATATAGTTCGTGCATGGTTTGAGGAACCTTGGTTATACCATATTTTGCGAGTATGTCTGGTCTGTAGAAGAGAGCTTTGGCGTAAACTCCGTTTGGAATTATGTAGGCTTTACCTCCCGTCGCTCTTACCGCCTTCAAAAGACCCGGAACGAGCTCCTTCGCACCACTCCAATTTTTTATGTACGGTTCCAAGTTCTCCATTCTGCCAAGTCGTACCACACCTTCTAAAGACCAGTCTCCAACTTCAACTATATCCAACGGTTGCTTAATGCTAAGCATTAGATAGACTTTTTGATATGCAGTTTCGTAAGGCGGAGAAATGAGATTTATTTGTACATTTGGATGTAATTTTTCAAATTCTTTGATGATGTTCTGAAGTATTTGTGTCCTTTGTGGACTGGTAAACACTTGTATCATGTTAAGTGTTACCTTCTGAGCGATTCCAATACTGACTAACATGAGAATCGCTAAAGTTAGAATGATCACAAGAAATCTTTTCAATTTGCTCACCCCCTGATGAATAATTTGTCACAACAATATTTTACCATATCCTTTGCCACATTAGTGGAAAGCCTGTTAGAAGGGGTACGTGTTTGTGAAAAGATGGTGTAATGTATAATTGATCGTCTCTTAAGAAACATTGAAAAGAGGGGTGAAGATATGGAAGTTGAAATAACTATCATCTCTGGAATGTCTGGAGCTGGTAAATCAACAGTGCTTGGTGTGTTGGAAGATACGGGATACTTTTGCATGGACAATGTCCCACCCGATCTTCTTCTCGAATTAGTTGCTCTCATGAAACACCCTTCCATGGGGAAAAAGAGGCTTGCGGCGGTCGTGGATGTTAGGACCGGTAAGTCATTTGAAGGAATGAAAGAAGTTATCCTGAAATTAAGAAAAATGGGAGTAAGGGTTCGCATAATATTTTTAGACGCTAAAGATGAAGTACTTTTAAACAGATACAACTTAACGCGTCGGCGTCATCCGCTTTCGAATGGCCGTAGCTCTTTGAATGAACTTATAAAGAGAGAACGTGTTCTTTTATCTGATATAAGAGACTTGGCGAATTATAAATTAGATACATCCCTTGTAAATCCTCATGAATTAAGACGAAAGATTGTAGAGATAGTTGAAGGTAAAACTGACAGATCGTTAAAGCTCGTTTTGGAATCTTTCGGCTTTAAATATGGAATTCCTATGAGTGCGGATTTTGTTTTCGACGCGCGTTTTTTGCCTAATCCTTATTATATAGAAGAGCTCAAATCGAAAAACGGTACCGATCCCGAAGTAGCTACATATTTCGAAAAATTCGATGTGATGACAAACTACATTTCAGATATCGCGAATTTGATCGATCTTGTAATTGAAAATTATTCTAAAGAAGCAAAAGATGTGCTTTATATTTCGGTAGGTTGTAGTGGAGGAGTACACAGATCCGTGTATATCGTTCAAAAGCTTGCTACCATCTTTAAAGGTAAGGTAAACGTTAGTATTTCGCATAGGGATCTGTCAAGATAATGTAGTGAGAAGCTTCATCTTGTAACACTTATGGTAATTTTTTGCAAGAAATGAACCGAATAGCCTATAAGGCAACTTATGCTTGACAAATTTGTTTAAAGATGATAATATACTATGGAAGGCCGGTAGAGCCTAAGAGAAAACCGCCAAAAGTTTTTTGGTGGTTTTTTTGATCTAATGCAAAGATAACACTGAGTTAAAGAAAACACGTTATATTCCCTCTGTGATGATGATACATCAAGCAAATAGAAGTTAAAACGCCCGAAGGGCGAATATCAAGTGGGGGTGATTTTAGTGTGGCGTAAGTTAATGGTTCTCAGCATGATTCTAATCTTCCTCGTATCGTTCATATTTGCAGCGCCAGTAACTATCCGATTTTGGCATGCGATGTCTGGCAGTAGGATCAAGTTGATTCAGAATCTTGCTAATGAGTTCATGAAGACCCATCCCAACATAATTGTGAAAGTTCAGTACACGGGTTCCTACAACGATACTCTCAATAAGACGATCGCGGCTGTTAAAGCAGGGAATCCGCCTGACATTGTTCAAGTGTACGACATAGGAACTCAGATGATGATCGATAGTGGAATCATAATTCCAGTTCAGGATATGATAGCTAAAGACAAAACGTTTGATATCAATACTTTGGTTCCACAAGCTCGAGGGTATTATACGGTAGGTGGCAGACTTTACAGTATGCCTTTTAATTCTTCCAATCCTGTGATCTTCTATAACAAAACGCTTTTCAAAAAGGCAGGCTTAGATCCCAATGATCCGCCAACAACATGGAGTGAGTTCATCGCAGATGCAAAAAAGCTAACTGTGAAAGATAGCAAAGGGAATACCATTCAATACGGGTTCACGTCAGGGCTTATTGGATGGTTCTTTGAGCAGTACATGGCTGTTCAAGATGCTCCTATGTTTAACAACGACAACGGTAGAGCGAAACGTGCAACAAAAGCTGTGTTCGATAGTCCTGCGGGATTAAGGATATTCAATTTCTGGAATGATATGGTTCAGTCTGGCATAATGCTCAACGCTGGGCCCGGATGGTCAAATCCAAGACAAATTTTCATGTCACAGAAAGCTGCTATGTTGTTGACATCCACATCTGATGTTGAGATGATGTTGAAAGCTGCAAAAGACAACCATTTTGAATTAGGTGTTATGTTCCTTCCGCATCCAAGTGGAGTGCCTTATGGTGGAGTCATCATAGGTGGTGCAAGCCTTTGGATGATCAATACCCATAACGTGCAAAAGGAAAAAGCAGCTTGGGAATTCTTGAAATGGTTGGCTGGTGTCAAACCACAAATAGAGTGGAGCACAGGAACCGGATACTTTCCAATCAATAAAAATGCCATTCAGAAATTGCTGTACGAGGGATATTATGCAAAATATCCACAGTATCTTGTAACCATTTTGCAGCTTCTGATGTCTAATGTTACCCCTTCGACTCGCGGGGGAGTTGTAGGACCATTCCCGAAAGTTAGGGCCACCATAGAAAATGCACTTGGTAAGGTCTTCAATCATGAAATGACAACTGCTCAAGCCTTGAAATGGGCTCAAGATCAGGCAAATCAAGCGATAGAAGAATATAATTCGCTTTACCAATAAAACAAAACAATATAATGTCGGGGTGCCGGTGAGGCACCCCATTTCCAAGAGGTGGTAAATTTTGTCAAGAAAGATTATTCCATATATACTGCTATTGCCAACTTTTATAATAATCACGTTTTTCATTTACTATCCTGCTGCCATGACTTTCAAACTCAGCGCGTACAGAGTATCCCCATTTGGCAACAGGATTATGTTTATTGGGCTAAAAAACTTCAAGTTTCTCTTTACTTCGCAAGAATACGCACATGTTTTGTACACCACTCTGATCTTTGTAAGTGTCACAGTTGGAGTGGGACTTGTTATTTCTTTACTCATTGCTTTGCTTTTGAATGAAAAGGTTCCAGGTATAGGGATCTTTAGAACATTGGTTTTTGCGCCTTATGCTATTTCTCCAGCGGTTGCAGGAACTCTTTGGGCGTTTCTTCTGAGCCCAGCTGCAGGATACGTGAGTTATCTATTCTTGATTTTATTTGGCACACAGCCTCAATGGCTTACAAGTTTTCCATTGGCATTGGTTTCGATAATGATAGCAACAATATGGAAAAATCTTGGTTTTAACATTATCTTTTTCTTAGCTGGAATACAGTCCATTCCCAAGAGTTATTACGAAGCTGCAACTATTGATGGCGCAGGTGCGGCAAAAAAGCTTTTTAACATTACAATTCCACTGATTTCGCCAGTAACTTTTTATTTGGTGATTATGAATATCATTTTCACTACCTTCTCGGTTTTTGGAACGATCGATATCATGACGCAAGGAGGCCCTGGCGGAACAACAACAACTTTGATATACAAACTTTACAGAGATGGATTCGTAAACTACAGAACCGGTTTTGCATCTGCGGAGTCTATAATCCTTCTTGCCATAATGGCGGTCTTCACGTATTTGTATTTCAAATTTGCCCAAAGGGCGGTGCACTATCAATGAAAAGAAGACAAAGAAAGATACTGAGAACAATTATAGTAGAAATCGCCTTGATAATAGTGACATTTGTAATTCTCATGCCAATATTTCTTGCGCTAACGATGAGCTTTAAAACTCCCGGAGAAGTGTTTACATATCCACCCAAGATATTCCCCAGCAAATTTTATTTTGAAAACTACATTAAAGCGTTTCAAAGTGTTAATATGGGAAGACTTATGCTCAACAGTACGATCATGGCGTTAGTTATAATGCTCGGAAAGACAATTTTCGGAATCTTTTCCGGTTACGCATTTTCCAATTTTAAGTTTAAGGGTTCATCCTTACTTTTTGCAATTCTTTTCATAACTTTGTTCATGCCAGCTGAAATGATAATGATAGTACCGCTATTTCAAGTTATGAAATCACTTCACTGGATAAATACTTACTGGGCTCTTACGGTTCCCTTCTTGGCGAGTGCAACTACCACATTCTTAATGCGACAGCACTTTATGACCGTACCCAAAGAATTGGAAGACGCAGCGAGGATCGATGGAGCCGGGCCATTTGGTTTTCTTTTCAAGATACTTGTGCCACTTTCAAAATCCACGATTGGTGGAGTTGCCGTCATCAATTTCGTGTATGCGTGGAACTTGTATCTCTGGCCATTGATCGTGACGAATAGTGATAACATGAAAACTGCTCAAATAGGACTAAGGATGCTTATGAACGTTGAATCAGCTAATGATTGGGGAGTAATAATGGCAGGAACTTTGATGATTCTTGCACCAACATTGTTGCTTTTCTTTGCTGTACAAAAACTCTTCGTTCAAGGAATCATAACAACGGGATTGAAAGAATAAAGTATTTAAGCAAAAACACGCCCAAAAGGGGGATTTTCATGAAACGTTTTATAATGTTAGTTCTCATGATTGCCTTTGTTTTCCCCATTACTGCTTTCTCTTTAACACCAAGAGATGTTGGGTGGCCTTTCGATCTTGAAGGACACAGAGGCTGTAGAGGCTTGAGACCTGAGAACACATTAGCCGCTTTCAATTTTGCCATTAGTGAGGTTGGAGTTACAACTATTGAACTTGACCTTGGAGTCACAAAAGATGGAGTTCTTGTTATTTCCCACGATCGAGCGTTAAATCCCAAAAAAGTGAAAAAGAACGGAAAGTTTATAAACGCCCCTATTCTCATACATAGTTTGACTCTAAAAGAGCTTCTTCAATATAATGTTGGCACTACAAGATCAGATTATTACTGGCCTTATCAAGTGCCAGTTCCAGGTGAAAAGATTCCCACTTTCGAACAAGTCCTAAAATTAGTCAAAAATTATGAAAAAAAGAGTGGAAGAAAAATATTTTTGAACGTGGAGACCAAAATATCTCCCTACAAGCCTGAAGATACCGTAGATGCAAAAACATTTGTAAATCTCATACTTAAAGAGGTTAAAAAGTATAACATGGAAGATGAAGTTATGATCCAATCTTTCGATTGGAAAGCGCTTGTACTCATAAAAAAGATAGATCCAAAGATAACCACAGTTGCTTTAACACGAGAATATCTTTTGAGAGATCCGAACTGGACAGCTGGCTTGAAAATATGGAATTTTGATAACAACGCGGCAAAAATGGTTAAATCAATTAATGCGTCTGTTGTTTCACCCTATTACAAAGATTGCAACAAAGATCTTGTTGAGAAATACCACAAACTTGGTATTTTAGTTGTTCCCTGGACAATTGATGATCCAAAAGATATGGTAAAATTCATTAATATAGGTGTGGATGGAATAATAACAGATTATCCAAATGTACTGAGAGCTGTTCTTATAGTCAAGGGAATCAAAGTGCCCGATCCAATTAAATAAACAAAAGGCAAAAACGTTTATAACTCAGACTGTGCACGAATATTACACGACGATCCAAACCTATAAAGAAAGAGATTTTACATCTTACTCGAAGTTTTCATCAAGACATATGAGTGGGCCATCGAAGATAGAGGGTGGTGTGATTTGTATAAAACACACCCCACTTTTCAGGCATCCCTCTTAATAGAGGGGACTAAAAGCAAAGGTTGTCCTTCCTTGAGGAGTGGGATTGCACGGTGTGCAATGTCTTTCCCACTTCCATGACCGAAGCGATAGCTGAGAAGGGGGACCGCATAGCGGTGGAAAGTGTTAGGTATGCAGTGTGCTTTAACAGAATCTTTGACCATAATGTCATTCCGGCCTACGAGCCGTTGAATAGAGTCCTTGACCCTACCCTGTGGTCAGTCCGGGACGGTCTACGGTCGGTTCAGGATGACGTTAAAGAATAAGTCTCGTAAGACTTCGAAAAAAATTCCTTTATCGCTTGAAAAGCGATGTTTATTTTTAAATGCTCATAGGTTGTAAAGTTAACGCACAACGTAAGTTATAATTCGATTGACAGTGGACAAAGGAGGCTTTATGAGAATACCGCATGTTGCTTTGATAGCACATGACAAAAAGAAGATAGACATGATCATGTTCGTCAAAGAAAATATAGGAGTGCTTTCAAAGTGTGAACTTTACGCAACCCATACAACTGGAAGTATCATAGAAGATAAGCTGAAATTGAATATAAATAAAATGCTCTCTGGTCCAATGGGTGGTGATCTTCAAATTGGTGCAATGATAGCGTCTTCTAAGATAGATTATGTGTTTTTTCTGAGAGATCCTCTTACTGCGCAACCACATGAACCTGACGTTTCAGCTTTACTGAGAGTGTGCGATGTCCATAATATCCCGCTTGCAACCAATATTGCGAGCGCAGAAGCAATGATAAAAGAAATAGCAATGGAAATAGAAAATTGAAGAGAATACCCAAAATTTTAATTTTTTCTCTTGAAAATCTCTATCTTGTCGGTGGAGCAGTGCGAGATCTTATATTAGGGCTTGAGCCAAAAGAGTATGATTTGATAACCACTACCCCACTTGAAAGAATCCGCTTAAAAACTTTTGCTGAATCGAATAACGGTCAAACGATCGGATTTTTTTCAAAAGGTGTAAAATACGACATTTCACATTATTCTTCTTTAATCGAAGATTTGGAACGGCGCGATTTTACGATCAATTCAATGGCCCTGCCCGTGAAAAAAAATGGGACAATATCTCTCAAAGAGATTGTAGATCCGTGTGGCGGATTGGATGATCTCAAAGCAGGTCTTCTCAGATCTTTTAACCCTTTGGATAGTTTTTTCTCGGATCCTGTTAGAGTTGTAAGGGGCTTAAGATTTATTTCTGAATATGATCTCAACGTTGAGCAAAACACACTGGATGCCATGAAAGGTGCTCTTAAAGAAATAGATAAAGTGGCACGCGAACGTATCTTTTCTCCGCTGAGTAAGTTTATAGAGGGAAAGTACTTTCAAAAAGCCGCAAAAGTTGCTGTGAAAATAGGCCTCGACAAACTTCTTTTTGTTCCATTAGAAAATATTGATGCCATTGAGATCTTAGATCCTTGTTGCAGATGGCCCGCAATTTTTTGGGAGAAAATGGATGTCTTTAGCAAGTTTATAAATGTGGTGTTTCCACCTAAGCACTTGATCAGATGGATAACACGTCTAACAATTTTTTCTGAAGAAGTGAAGCATAGAAAGTTTGGGTGGACCGTAAGAATATCTAAGGAAGAGAGTAATTGTCTTCTTTCTCTTTTAAAAGTTTTTAAACTGAACAGTGACATCGTTGAGAAATATGCGCGATTGGATCTTGCCGTTACACCTCAAGAGTTGATTTTTATTGGTGCAAAAGGACGTGAGATATCGATAATAATGACTGAAATCTGGAAAAGTGTTCTCACTTCAAAGCTCCCAAACGAGAAAAACCACTTGTTGAATTTTGCTCGTGAGATACTTAAAAATTTACATTGAATCATATGAAGTTCACTGTGATTGTGATATGATGAATCTGAGCTGCTATTTAGCATATCTTGTAAAGAATCAACCGCTCTGATCCAAGAGCCCAAATCAAATTCGGGACGGTGTTTTTCGAGGAGGATGAAAAGATATGGAAGAAGATTTGATGGAAAAATATGTCAAAGCTATTCAATCAGCCATTGAACAAGCACCCATTAAAAAGGGAGGAAGCGTAGATGTTTCAGATCTGTGGGTGATAACTTCTCTTCCAATGGATCTCATAATAGAATGCTTTAAATCTTTTGATATAAAGATTCCATCAAATATTCGTAGCATTACCAATAAAGGGAAAGTCATAGCAAAAAATCCGAATTATTTTCGCGATGACGGAAAAGATGAAAACTCAGAAGGTCTCGATCTCTAATAGAGTTGTGTCCGCACAAAGGTCTATCGTCCATGCTTTTCATTCAAATCAGAAATTCTTCTCTTTCCACGTTTGAACAAAAAGATGGAAAGCCATACCAAAGAGACCATAACAACGGCAACAACAAACATTTTGAAAGCATTTTGGGATATAGACATCTTCCACAACGCGAATTCCGAATAAACCAATAGCGAGACCAGCAACCAAATAACAATTTGTGCAAGTAACACCGATACCACGTATATTGCTCTGGCATTGATTTCCACGTTATCATCACTGTTTTTCATCTAAATTCACCTCTTTTTTCAATTTTTTTGTGTAAAGATCTGCTATACGTGTAGGCTCTGGTAATCTATACCCTTTGCATGTTTTAAGCGTGTACTCTATGCAGTCTTCAAAATCAACATAACTACCAGGGGAGACGAACAAGGGCTTCACATTGTTTTTGGTTCTCAAGACTACACCCACTTTTCTATCTCCATCGTATAGGTATTCAAATCCTCCACGCATGGCTCCAGGCATTTTGTATGAACCGTAAAGATGTGATTTTGCTACCCCAATAGAGGGTTTCTTCAGATTTAATGCCATGTGCGCAGCCAAACCAAGTCCTCGCGGATGTGCAATACCCTGACCATCGAAAAAGAGAAGATCAGGATCGTTGTCCAAAAGTGAATAAACTTTTTCTATCGCTGGTCCTTCTCTAAAGCTTAAAAGACCAGAAATGTACGGAATATCTATTTCTTTTGTTATCCACTTCATCTCTATCACTTTAAGTTCCGGGTATTTTAACACCACTCCAACAGCAAGAGCTATATGCTTGCTCGGAAATGAAAGGTCAAATCCTGCAACGAGTCTAGGAACATTTTCTAATTTTCTCAGCATTACTTTCGAGGAAAGTTCACGTTGAAGAGCTATCAAATCTGATATTTTCATGAAATCCAGCTTATTGCCCATCGTAAATATTTGTAAGGCTGACCGGTGGCTGATGAAACTACCCTCATCACAACTATGTCACGCTCTTCACTCTTTCCGTTATCAAATTTAAGGGCGACTTTCAGTTTATAAGCTGAAAATTGCGGGAGTCCTTTCCTCGTTGAAAGCATCGTTTGAACAGTTGCGATATTATAATTGTCAAGGGTTGAATTTATCTTTTTGTAATCAGTGTCTTTAATATAGCCATCTTTTTTCAATATCTCGGCGGATTTAGAACTCACAAACACGTACTTTGAGAAAAATGAGTTCAAATCTTTTTTGTTTATTAAAGACTTTTTTAGAATCTTAACGTTCACAATTTTTCGGTCAAAATATGTGTACCAAAAAACCTTGGAAATTTCTTTTGGTGTCAAATTTTTGCTGAATATACCATATGTTCCTGCAGTTACAAATGCAGTGGTATATATTGGATCCAGATGATCTATGTTACAATTTTGCCCAGACATGAGCGTGCTAACAACAACCTTGTTCATGTTATCACCTGAAGAGAATATGAACCACATCACAGCTGCCACTGCCAAGAGAACGATCAATATTTTTAGTTCGATAGAAAGCTTCAATTTTTGTCCTCCTTTCCAACACTTAAAATCGATAAAAAAGCTTCTTTTGGAACTTCCACATTACCAAGCATTCTCATTTTTTTCTTCCCCTCTTTTTGTTTTTTTAGAAGTTTCATTTTTCTTGTTATATCTCCTCCATAACATTTGGCAATCACGTCTTTTCGGTAAGCTTTAACGGTAGCACGAGCGATTATTCTGCCATGCGCAACAGCTTGAACCGGTATCTCAAATTGGTGCCTTGGAATCTGTTCAGCTATCTTTTCTACCAACGATTTTGCAATTCTGTAAGCTTTCTCTTCATGGACAATTATACCAAGAGCTTCTACCGGCTCTTTATTTATAAGAATTCCAACTTTCACAAGTTTTGATGGTCGGTAACCGGAGATCTCGTAATCCATTGATGCGTATCCATGGCTGATGGCTTTAATCTTATCAAAAAAATCGAAAATCATTTCAGCCATCGGCATCTTAAAATTCAAAGCCACCCTGTCTTTACCGGCGTTGTCGGTAGATATAAATTCACCACGCTTTTCATTTTGAATGAATCCAACTATTGCTCCCATTGAACTTGTGGGCGTTATAACCGACAGATCGACATAAGGTTCACGAATCTCAACATACTTTCCTTCATCTGGCATTTTCGCAGGATCTGTGATCCGTTCAATTTTCCCATTCATCATTACCACCTTGTAAACGACGTTTGGGGCTGTGGCAATCACATCAAGGTTAAATTCACGTTCAAGACGTTCTATTACTATTTCCATATGTAAAAGGCCAAGAAAACCACATCTAAAACCGAATCCCAAAGCGGATGAGTTATCAGGTTCGTAGGCAAAAGCGGCATCATTTAACTTAAAGCGTTCCAATCCCTTTCGAAGATTTTCATAATCTTTAGGATCAACTGGATAAAGCCCCGAATACACTACCGGTTTCGCTTCTTTGTAGCCAGGAAGCGGTTTGTCAGCTGGATTATTTGCCTGAGTTATCGTATCACCCACACGCGCTTGATTTGCTTCTCTCATAGAAGCAGCAATATATCCAACTTCTCCAGCAGAAATGCTGTCCACCGGAATCATTTCTGGGACGAATATTCCGATTTCTATTACTTCATGAGTCGCACCAGTCGACATCATCTGAATAACGTCTCCTGTGGAAACTCGTCCTTCAAAAACTTTCACATGCGCCACAACACCTTTGTAAGGATCGTAATTCGCGTCGAATATAAGAGCACGCATTTTCGCATTTTCATCACCAGATGGTGCTGGTATTCTATGAACAATCTCTTCCATGAGCTCTGGCACTCCCTGACCAGTTTTTGCACTGATCAAAAGAATTTCTTCCGGCTTTATACCAAGAGTGTCGTACAGTTCTTTTTTTGTTTCCTCAATGTTTGCGTTTGGCATGTCTATTTTGTTTATAACTGGGATGATCTCTAGATCGTTCTCTATGGCAAGATAAGCATTTGCCACGGTTTGTGCTTCAACTCCCTGAGATGCATCAACAAGCAAAACTGCTCCTTCACAAGCAGCAAGGCTTCTCGAAACCTCATAGGAAAAGTCCACGTGGCCTGGTGTATCTATGATGTTGAGCTCGTAAGACTTACCATCTTTTGAGTCATACATAACTTTAACAGGTTGTGCCTTTATCGTTATGCCACGTTCTTGCTCAATATCCATGGTATCGAGATATTGAGCGTGCATTTTTCTCACTTCAACAGTATGAGTAAGTTCAAGTATCCTGTCAGCTAAAGTGGATTTTCCATGATCTATGTGTGCAATGATCGATATGTTTCTTATAAGAGATCTGTCGTACATCTTTAAGCCTCCGCATTTGTTTCCGAAAATTCGGAGAGTTCAACTGGTATGACTGTAGAAGAGCCGTTTACCATTGTAATGCCATAAAGTGTATCCGCCTTCTCCATAACGATCTTATTATGACTCATGATCAAAAAGTTTGAGCTTTTCGAGTATTCGCTCAGCAAATTCACAAATCTTTGAGTGCTAAAGTCATCAAGAGCTGCGTCCACTTCGTCGAGTATGTAAAAAGCACTCGGAGTTATCATAAGAAGCGAAAATATCAGTGCAAGCCCAACGAGTGATCTTTCACCTCCAGAAAGTGTGTACAGCTTTTGAACACGCTTACCTGGAAGCTTTATGTTAATTTCCACAGGAGAATCTAAAACATCTCCTTCTCCTACGAAAGAAAGGTATCCACTTCCCTCCATGAAAAGAATCGAAATCATATTTTTGAAATTCTCGTTTATTTTATCAAGAGTTTTGATCAAAAGCGATCTGGCTTCCTCATCTGTACGCTTGATCACGTCCTCAAGAGAAGAATACGATTTTTCAAGATCACTTTTTTGTGTCATAAGATCGCTATGCCGTTTTTCAACAGTTGCATATTCTTCTATTGCTGAAAGATCAACTGGACCAAGAAATTTCATCTTTCGTTCGTACTCTTCTATTTCTGAAGCGAGAACCTGAAGTTCTTCTTCACTTATAGTCTGTACCTCATCTTTCGAGCCACCAGCCTCAATTAACTCTTTTAGCGAATTTTCGACAGAGGAATCAAGCGAAACTTTTTCTAATTCAAGAACATGTAGTTTTTCTCTGAGCTTTTCTAACTTCTTGCGCCTGCTGTTGGCCCCTTTTTCGAGACTTTCAAGCTTTTTGAGAGTCTCATTTCTGCTTCCCTTTGAGCTTTTGGACCGTCTAAACAACTCCTCAGTATCGCGGCGCACTGAGTTCAAATCACGCTCTACGGCTCCTAAACGCTCTTGAGTTTGTTCTATATCTTTGGCTATCTTTTCTAACTTCACATTTGTTTCAGAAACTTCGATATTTATCTCATCAACGCGATCAGACAATCTTAAAGACTCTTTTCGATACCCAGAAGCGCGTTCAAGTACTGAGTTGATCTTCATCTTTAAGTCGATCATTTCCTCTTGCAATTTTTCTATTTCCTGGTGCCTGCGCAAACTTTCGGTTGAATCACCTTTGAGTTTGTTCTCCAATTCTGAAGTTTCAAGATCGATCTCTTTAATCCTTTTGTCGGAGCTATCAACTATCGTTTTGCCCTTTTCAATTCTTCTCGTATAATCTTTTTTAAATTTTTCAAGTTCTTCCACCTCTTTTTGAAGAGACGCAAGTTGTGCAAGCAACCCTTCTCGATCATTACGAGAATTGTTAAGTGCCAAATTTTCCTTGAGAAGAGCACGCTCCAAATCATTTTTCTCTTTGAACGCGATCTCTCTACTCACTTCCATGTCTGCTATTTTAGCATCCACTTCTTTCAGTTCTGCAGATATTCTTAGGAGCTTTGATTCTATGTCTTTAAGAAGGCGTCTGTGTGAAACGAGATCTGTGCGTTCGGCACTCCCGCCTGTAATAGTTCCGGATGATGCAATTAACTGTCCATCCAAACTGACAATTCTTGCTCTAAGATCTTTCATTTTTCTTAGTGAAATTGCATGGTCAAGAGTTTCTACTATCAAATCTTTTCTAAAGAGAAAATTTACAAGTTTTTCATATCCCTTGGAAGCTCTGACAAGTTTGAACGCGTATCCTATCATACCAGGTGCGGACATGATGGAAGCTTCCATGGAAGGCTCTCTTAAGTCTACAATATCTAATGGTATAAATGTCGCTCGACCAGCATTTGCCCGCTTCAGCACTTCCACACACTGCTTTGCTGCATCTGAACTTTCCACCACTATATTCTGTGCGCGCCCGCCGAGGAGAACAGACACGGCCATTTCTATATCCCTTGGAACATCAATCAAATTGGCAACAACATCTACTACCCCATCGACATGAGTACTCATGACAGTTCTCACGGCTTTAGAATATCCTGCATATTCTTCAACATTGCGCTTCAGTATCTCTCGCTTGGAGGTCAGCTCCATTCTCTCAGAATTAAGAGAATCTCGTCTTTTTCTGAGTGCCATAATGGCATTTTCAATCTTTTTGCGTTTATCGTCTAACTCATTCAGCTTTTTGTTGTGTTTTTCAAGTGTAGAAATAGCCCGTGATTCCTCAGAAGTCACGTTGTCAAGGTCTTTCTGAAGTTTTTCACCCTTCGCTCTTTTTTCAATTATTTGGGATTCGACAACCTTAAAGCGTTGAGTTAGATCTTTAATGCTTTCCATCGCTTTGTCTTTTGCCACTTCCAAAGAGTTGCGCTCTTTTGTTAATCTGGATATCCTTGTTTCAATTTCAGTACGTTCCCTTTCACTCCGACTGATTTCCTCTGTTTTATCAGAATGAATCTTTTCGAGTTTCTTAAGTTGAGATGAGAACTTTTTATTTTCTTCTTCGAGACTGTTTATTAATCTTTTTAATTCTTCAAGACGCTTAAAGTTTCTATCCAATTCTGATCTCATCGAATCTTTTTTCGTTCCAAGCTCCACGTAAACCGATCTATCTCTCGAAAGTTTAGAGGAATACATCTCTTTTAAATTAGACAGTGTTTTCTCGCGTTCACGATACTTTTCAAGTTCACTCTCAAATCTTTTTATTTCCTCTTCTACGCTGGAGGACAATTCTTTCAATTCAGAGAATTGAATTTCAAACTCGTAAAGTTCTTTCTGGAGCGTTTCTATAGTTTCTGATATCTTGGTCATCTCTCCCTCGACTTCCTTTAATTTAGCAGAATTCAAGGAAAAAAAGTGACCAAAATATTTTCTCTTTCTAAGGTTAAGTGCTTCCTCATATTCTCTGTATCTCTTAGCACGTTTAGACTTGAGATTAAGGGATCTCATTGTTCGCTCTACCTCTGAAATCACATCGTTCAATCTGTTCAAGTTTTCTTGCACTTCAGCAAGCTTTGAAAGTGTTTCCAACTTTCGAGCTTTATAGACCGCAACGCCCGCCGCTTCCTCAACAAGTGTTTTTATTTGCTCAGGAGAGGAATTGACCAGCTGAGAGATCTCACCTTGGCCAACGATGGAATAAAGATCCCGACCTGTGCCAGTTCCCATGAAAATCTTGGAAATGTCTTTTAATCTTGAAGGAGAACCATTCAAGAAATACGTGTTTTTGCCCTCCGCGTTGTACACTCTTTCAACAACTATTTCTCGAGAACCATCAGAGAAGAAAGCCTTGACAGACGCCTTTTCGGCTCGCTTAATGTTGGGAGATCCAGCATAAAGCACATCTGCACTTGTAGACATTCTTAAACGAGTATTGGCTCTTTCACCAAAAAGCCATCTCACAGCATCTACCACGTTAGACTTGCCAGAACCATTTGGCCCAACAATACAGGTTATGCCTTTTGGAATTTCAAAACTTGCTGTTGTGCCAAATGACTTAAATCCGCTAAGTTCTAATTTCACAAGTCGCATCGGGCCATCTCCTTAAGTGAATGAACGTACTTCAAAAGCCATTCGTCAAAAGCAATCTTACCAGCTTTTCCCTCAACTATAATTCGATCAGATGGTAAGAACTCCAGCTCGAGATCACGATTTCTTCCAATGATTTGGGATCTTAAACGCGGAGGCCCAAAAACTCTTTTGGCTTCAGTTAAGATCAAATATTTCCTATAAAGCATAGATCTTGCCATTTCACCAAAAGCTGGGTGAAATGGACCCCCAACAACATTTTTTAAGGTTTCTGCATCTTGATACATTCCGATTCTTTCGATAAGTATTTTACCATTCAAAAAGACAGCTATCATGTCAGAGACCCAATCTAAAGCCTCTTTAAGAGATTGTGGAACATAGTAACCGTTCAAGTACTTTTGTTCCAACTCTGTATTTTTTAAAACAAGAGTAGGATGAATACGCACGCCATTTGGCATTAAACTCGCAACTTCGAAGGATGAGAAAAGGGACTTGGATTTGGTATCCTTAGGAAGGGCAGTCATGAGATGAACGGAAACCTTAATGCCAGCGTTTTTCAACATTTTCACGGCTTTTTGAACATCTTCAGCAGTATGTCTTCGCCTTGAAGCATTTAAGACATCTTGGCACATCGACTGTGCTCCAATCTCAACACTTACTACACCATTGGCTTTCAAAAAATCCACGTCTTTTATCTCATCCGGACGTGTAGACAGCCTTATACCTCTCATTCCCAATTTCTTAACACATTTGTGTGATTTCTCCAATATATCTCTCCAATTTTCAATAGCAGTAAAAGTACCACCGTAAAGTGCAAGCTCGGAATTCTCATCTCCGTGATAGAATTTGTACGCTTTGTAAATCTCATCTGTCACAGATTTGGGAAAGGATTTCATTGTCGCCATCCATTCATTGCAAAAGACGCACCTATACTGGCATCCTGCATTTGGAAAAAAGATCGGAACAACTTTCAAAGCCCTTTAAGCCTCCTAAGAGCTATCTTTGCTGCCATTTGTTCAGCAGATTTCTTGGAGCGACCGTTTCCACGTCCGTAAGAGACTCCCTCAATTTTTACCTCAAATGTGTAAGTTTTTTTATGCGCAGGGCCTCTTTCATCAATCAATATGTATTCCGGCAAAACGCCAAAATGTTCTTGAGTGTACTCTTGAAGATCGGTTTTATAATCGAAAAAGAGCCTTCTCTCAGCGACAGCTTTTATTTTTTCTGTGAGAAGTTTTGAAACAAGAGTGTAAGCAACTTCAAATCCGTAATTTAGAAAAACGGCAGCTACCGTTGATTCAAAAACGTCTGCAAAAATAGATTCCATATCCTCTTCAGATGCCGATTCTAAACTCTTACCCGTAAGGATCATATTGGAAAGACCGATCTCTTTGCTCACGTCAGATAATACTGGTTCGCTTCCAACTACTGCTTTTATTTTAGCCATTTCTCCTTCTGGCATGTGGGCGAAAAGCTCAAAAGTTCGATGAGCTATGACAAATCCAACAATAGAGTCTCCGAGAAATTCCAAACGCTCGTATGAGGCTGTTCCCTTTTCGTTAGCATACGAACTGTGAGTCAATGCCCATTCAAAATAGTGAGGGAATAAGGGCGTTTCTTTTAGTCCAAGCAACTTAAGTATGCGAGAAAGTAATTCGGGGTTCATGCCTTTTGATCCCTTTTGAAGAACGCTGTTGCGCGTTCAACTTCATTGGTTATGATCGCATGCGCACCATGTTTTTTGGCAAATTCCATATCCATTTTTGTGTTGACATCCCAAAATACTATTTTTATTCCATGTTTTCGGGCAAATTCAAGAAAATTATCAAAACCTTCAAAATTCGCAGCGACAATGGGTATGTTATAGGAAAAAGTCTTGATTTTCAAACTGAGTTCCATGCAAGCTTTTAAATTCTTCGCATGCTCCTCGCCAAAAAGCATTCCTATTTTCGCATTTTCATCCATTTCTCTCACGTGCACAAGAGTTGAGTGATTGAAAGATGAAAACCAAACCCTTTCCGGATTATTTCGATTGGTAAGTTCCAGAACTTTTTCCACAAGAGAAGGATAAGATACAACGTTCGTTTTCAATTCGATGTTAATGATCGAGTCTAAAGGTAGCACTTGAAATACTTCATCAAGAGTAGGCATTTTTTGACCCATGGAATTATGCCTTTCGATCTCATCAAAAGTTGCTTCCTTTATATTTATATGTTTGTTGTACGTGCGGTACAAACTTTCATCATGGCACACAACCATTTTGCCGTCTTTTGTGAGATGTACATCCAATTCTACACCATCTGCTCCGTAATCGATAGCTTTTTCGAAAGCTAAGACGGTGTTTTCTGGATACATTCCAGAATATCCTCTATGAGCCAGTACGATCATCGTCACACCTCCAAAACATTTCCTTTGTATGCATAGCGAATAAAAGACTCGTACGTCAACGGACAATTTTCATTGAAGAATTTTGCAATCGCCATCGCATATTTCCTAATTTCGTACTGCGCATGTTTATCAGCGCGAAGATTTAGAAAATTCATGAGACTTCGCGCATTAACAGTCCAGTACCATTGAGTGTACAGGCTCATGGGGAGTACCATACGCGCCACTTCGCGCTTTACTCCAGATCTTAGAAGAATTTTGTAAGTTTCAAAAGCATCGTGCATGGCACTTCTCATAATCTCTACACTCTCGCCGGCTCTCACCTTGTCTGGAAGATAGAATTCCTCTTCAAACTCTGTAAAACGGCCTGAACGCTCAGAAAATGAACCAATTCTATGTCGAAACCATTGTCTTGCCACAAATATTGGAGCTTTCACGTAAAAAGTAAAGACGATATGTTCAAATGGGGATTCATGTCCGTTCATCATTAAAATTTTTATGAGATTCTTATCTCCCTCAGGACTTGATTCAGACATATACGATATCCTTGCAGCCCTTATAGCAGCTTTATCACTTCCGAAAATGTCGATCAATTCAACAAAACCTTTGTCTAAAACGTCAATCTTTTTCTGCACTTTCTTCCCTCCATTGATTCAACTTGTTGTGCAAGGTACTCAATCCAATGCCAAGAACCTTGGCACTTTGAGTTTTGTTTCCATTGAAATGCTCAAGAGTAGCTTCTATTAAAAGCCTTTCCGCATCTTCCAATTTCATGCCAATGGGTATTTGAATATGACTTGTTTTAGATCCCATAACCTTGGGAGGAAGGTCATTCACATCTACCTTGTCGTTTTTTGAAAAAACTATCGCAGATCTCACTATGTTTTGAAGCTCACGTACATTACCAGGGAAAGGATATTCTTTTAAAACTTCTACGGCTCTTTCGGTGAAGGGCTTAAATTTCATCCCCATTTGATTCGCAAAAATTCGCGAAAAGTGATCGACAAGCATGGAGATATCTTCAGTTCTCTCTCTAAGAGGAGGTACTTCTATCTTAACTACATTAATTCTGTAATAAAGATCTTCCCTGAAGTTCCCACTTTCAACTTCTTCTTCAAGTCCTTTATTAGTAGCAGATATCACACGAACATCCACTTGATTCGACTTAACGCCTCCAAGCCTTTCTATTTCTGAAGTTTCGAGCACTCTTAACAGTTTAACTTGTACTGCCTTAGGAAGATCACCGATTTCGTCCAAAAAAAGCACGCCTTTATCCGCAAGTTCAAATTTCCCGGGTTTTGATTTTGTTGCACCAGTAAAGGCACCCTTTTCATATCCAAAGAGTTCAGATTCAAAAAGATCCGACGGTATCGCTCCACAATTCACCGCCACGAAAGGACCTTTTGATCGGTCGCTTAGCTCCCATATGGATCGTGCTACCAGCTCTTTGCCTGTTCCGGATTCTCCTTCTATGAGAACGGTGATATTTCTCGAAGCGATAGTTTTAATCTCGTCTCTCAGCTTCCTCATTGCTGGACTTTCACCCACCAATTTCGTCGGCAATTTTAAAGAAAGGTTTTCGATCTTAAGAGCACGGCTTTCCAAAGCACGGCCAACTTCAGTTGTGAGACTAGCAAGCTCAAAAGGTTTAGGCATGAAATTGAAAGCTCCCATTTGTACAGCTTTAACCGCAACATTTATGTCCCCATGTGCACTGATGACGATGACTGCTGATCTCTCAAGTAATTTTTCCATAATGTCCATCCCATTACCATCTGGAAGCATAATATCCAGAATAACAAGGTCATAATCGCTTTCACGTATGGATTTCAAAGCATCAGCAATAGTTTTCACACCTTTTACTTTGTACTTCTCTATTTTTAAAGCTTTACATATCAATTGATTTAAGCTTTCATCGTCTTCGACAACAAGTATCTCAGCCATCTTCATCACCAACTATTGGAATTTGCATTTCCACGACGGTTCCTTCACCTTCTACGCTTTTCACATTAACTTTACCACCATGAGAGTTTATGACTCTCTTAACTATACTCATTCCCAAGCCTGTTCCTCCTCTTTTGAGAGTGAAAAACGGTTCGAAAACATAATCAACGGAATCCGGAGGTATCCCAATGCCATTATCCGCGAAGGTTAGAAGAGCACTGTTCGAATCTTTCCTAACTTTCACCTCGATTTTTCCTTTTTCCTTACAAGCATCCATTCCATTCACGAGCACATTTAAAAAAGCAGAATTCAGTGCGTTTACATCTCCAAGTACTGGTATCGTTTCTTCTTCTTGATTCAGCTCAATTTCAATTTTGCGATCTCGAGCACGTATCCTAGCTAATTTCACAGATTCCTTCACCACATCCACAATATTTATGGGTTTAAGCTCAAAGTGAGGATTCGAAAACTCAAGAAATCCTCTGGATCTTTCTTCAACACGTCTAACTTCTTTATCCAAAACTTCGAGTGTTTCAGCCACGTCTGGATCTACATTACCAAGCTGGCGTTTCAAAAGCTGAACAGAGAGTTTGAGAGAAGCTATAGGAGTTTTTATCTCATGAGCAACTGAAGCGGTCATTTTCCCCAAAAGAGCAAGATTTTCAGCCCGCGTTAGAGCATTTTCAAGATTCGAAACCTCGGTAACATCATTTAAGACATAAAGCGTGGCAAACTTATTGGATAGTTCCATGGGCACTTCACGAACCACAAGTCGTTTCCCGATTTTTTTTGCCAGAATAACCCTTTTTGTTTCGTCAAAGATTATGCCGTAAAATCTTAAGAAATCGTTGAATTTTTTGTTTTTCCATTCGGATCTGCGAGTCGAAAATATCTTTTCCGCTCCCCCGTTCATCATAAGAATCTCCCCTGTATCCATTGCAATGATAAGTCCCTCTTCCAAAGATTCGACTATGTTTTTATATTCGTTATATGTTTCTAAAAGTCCGCCACGCTCTCTGTTCAAAGTCTCAGCAAGTCTGTCCACTTCTTTAAGAATATCACCCAGTTCACCGGTCAGTCCAAACACTCGTGCTGGTTTCAGTGTAAGAATTGTGCGTCTTACACGGTTCATAAGGGATATTAACGGCCTATCAAGAAATTGAAAAACAAAAATAGCCGAGACGAAATATACGACAAAATCAAGCGCAGCAATGATTATCCAATAAACAAGGGAAGGAGGGAAAAACGCAATATAGATGAAGAATTCCACCGCTACAACAAGTGAAATCGAAAAAACAAGCGTCTTTATCCCCACGGATGTGTGACTTTCGGCTTTAGAAAAAGGCCATAGTCTCACTTGTTTACATCACCATTCCGCCATCTACATTAATAACTTGTCCCGTCACATATGAAGCTGCATCTGAAATCAGAAAGCTCACAACTTTAGCAACTTCTTCTGGTTTCCCGTATCTTCCAAGTGGAATCATTTGCAAATATTGAGATTTGTGGACTTCATCTAATCCCGAAGTCATATCAGTTTCTATGAATCCCGGAGCTACAGCGTTAATTCGGACTTTTTTCTTGGCATACTCTTTAGCTACACTCTTTGTAAAAGCTATGATTCCACCTTTTGAAGCGGCGTAATTTGATTGTCCCACTGAACCTACGAGCCCTACTATGGAGGCGATGTTGACGATCGCACCTTTGTTCTTAAGCATGTCGTGTATCACTGCACGTGTCATTTGAAAAGTTCCCGTAAGGTTAACATCTATGACCCTTGACCACTCGTCATCTTTCATTCGAAGAAGAAGATCATCCGCCACTACGCCGGCATTGTTTACCAAAGCTTTGATCGTCCCAAGCTCTCTTGCTGTTTTTACAGTTGCATCGACATCAGATAGATGCCTAACATCTGCTTTAATCGCATGCGCGTTTGTTCCTTCCAACTTCCCAAGTGAATGAACATAAGTCGCAACAACAGTGTAGCCATCTTCTAACAATTTTTGAACTATGGCGAATCCTATTCCTCTACTTCCTCCTGTTACGATCGCAACATTTGCCATGTTTAAACCTCCAATCTAATTTCTGCCTTCGCACGAAGTTTCAGGAGATCAACTGCTTTAATGCCCCTTGAGAAAATCTCAACATATCCCCCAATTCCTTCACGTATCACAAGTTCTCCATCTCCTCCGTCCCGCTCATCAAAGCCAACAAGTGCAGCTTTTTTGTTTACTTTGATTTGATCACCCATTTCCACGCCAATACGATTCAAAAACTCAAGAGGTACGTTTGTTTCTACACATCCCAAACCGTTTATAAAAGCAACTTCTCCTTCAATAGCGCCATTTCCCACCACTCGAGCTTGCTTGTGTTTTAAGCTATAATACGTCATGTACAGATCTCCAACTTTTCCAAAGTCCATTCCTGCTGCGAGTTTCACGGTTATTGGAACGAGGATATCCATCGTGGTTCGCATAAAAGAAGGAGAGAATCCCCTTGGCATATCTATTTGTCTTATCTGGTGAATTCCGAATCTTTCTATTACCGAAGTGAATACACCATTGTCAAAACCAACAAAGATTTTTCCATCTTTTGTGATCATCGCAATTGGTACATGCGAACTTTCATTAAAACTATTAACACAGGCAAGAAAAACTGTATCTTTCTCCATGTGAAAAGCAAAACGTTCAAGTACATCTGAAGCTGTGTAAACGTCACCAACATTTATCGGATCGAAAATCCTTACCACTTTCTGATCAGGAGCAAGAGACATGAGTTTGGCACTTACGATCTCTGAGAAAAGTTCATCACGCCCATGATCGCTGACAATAGCTATCACAATTAAGCCTCCTTTTTAGCCACATTTGCGGCAACCAATATGGGATCCCAAACTGGTGCAAAAGGTGGAGCATATGAAAGATCCAAACTCGACAAAGTCTCAAGATCCATGCTAGTTGTTATGGCAGATGAGAGCACGTCTATGCGTTTGGAAATGTTAGAACCAGTCATTTGAGCTCCAAGAATCTTCCCAGTTCCACGCTCATAAATGAGCATCACGTGAACGGGAGCGCTACCTGGATAATAATGTGCCTTGGATCTTGAATGTACAAGTGCCATTCCAGCTTTGAAATGCTTTGAAGCTTCCTCATAAGTCAAGCCAGTTCTGGCATATTCAAGGTCGAAAATTTTGGTAACAGTCGTTCCAAGAACTCCCTTGAACTCCTCAAAACCTCCAGCAGCATTTTTCCCGGCTATCCTTCCCATTTTGTTTGCAGTTGTTCCAAGTGGTACGTAAACTTCTTCGCCTGTCAGCCTATTCTGAGTTGTAGCACAATCACCACACGAATAAATACCTTCAAAGTTTGTTCTCATTTTCGAATCAACTGATACAGCGTTTTGAACTCCCAGCCTAATACCACACGATTTGGCAAGTTCTACTTCAGGCGTTATGCCTACAGCCACAATCAACATATCTGTTTCTATTATTCCATTTGTTGTACTCAAGCGTACAGATTTTTCCCCACCTTCAACAAATTTGAGCTGTGTAGAAGTCATAACTTTAACATGGTTTTTATTTAATTCTTCCTCTATAAATTCACTCATTGGAGGATCAGCTTTTGGCATCACATGATTCATCATTTCAACGATCACTACGCTTATTCCATTGGCTGCAATAGCTTCAGCCATTTCCAGCCCTATGTATCCCCCGCCCAAGATAACTGCATCCTTTGGAGCGCTATTTTTAATGAACTTCTTAAGTCTTATGGCATCTCCAAGTGTTCTAATGCTAAAGACCCTATCGTCGATTTCCAAGCCATCTATTGATGGAATAAAAGAACGAGCGCCTGTGGAAATGATCAATTTATCAAAATGCACATAGCTTTCTTCAAGAGATTCCAAATTTTTCACACTTAAAGTTTTATTTGCTGGATCTATTGATGTAACTTCATGAAGAGTTCTTACATCTACTCCCTTACTTTTTCTAAAAGCTTCCGGTATGAATATGATGAGATCCTTATAACTTTTAGTAATTCCTTCAACGTAATATGGAATCCCACATCCGCCGTAGGAGATAAATCTATCCTTCTCAAATAAAACCACCTTGAGATCATTCTTTTTTCTTACCGCGGCTGCGGCAGCACTTGTCCCAGCAGCCACCCCTCCTATTACAGCCACGTTAACTTTTTCTTCTCTCACATTCATCACCTCATTGAATTATATCATCTGCGCTCGAACCATAAAAATACCACCGTGACCCTTAATGGACCTCCGGTGGCATAAACTATTTAAAACTCTTCTTTACATTTTGAAAGAATTCACAACATTATCCATTTCTTCTGCTACACTATTTAGCTCTTCTGAAAGCTTTGCCAGATTCTGTGACGCCTCAGCACTTTGTTTAATTCCACTCGAAATCGATTCGATTTTATCAGCTATACCCGCAACCATCTTTGCAGCTGTACCCATCGCACTTGCTATTTCTTCAGCACTTGCGCCTGCTTCTTCCGATGCCGCAGCTACCGATTCGATTTTGGTCATAATACCTTTTATCTGCCCAAGTATGCCAGAAATCTCTTTGGAAACTCCTTCAATCTCTTCTGATGCTTTTTCAATTGTTCCTACACTTTTCTCGGTCTCCAGAGAAACTTTTTCGGACTTATCCACTATCGCTTCTAAAATGTTTGCTATTTTTTGCGTTGACAATTTGGAATTTTCAGCCAGATTTCTTATCTCATCTGCAACTACGGCAAATCCTTTCCCGGCTTCTCCGGCCCTCGCAGCTTCTATTGCGGCGTTGAGTGCGAGAAGATTTGTCTGTTCAGCTATCTTGTTAATTTCCTCAACTATTTGACCTATATTCTGAGTGGAATCTGCAAGCGATTTTATTTGCTCTGAATTGGCTTTGCTTGCTTCGTTTACTTCTCTAAACCTTTCCTTCATACTTTCAAGCAGTTCATTTCCTTTTTCCGCGCCAGACGAGATTTCCTGCGCTTGATCTGATATTTCCTGAATGGAGTTAGAAACGTTTTGAGCGGCGCTCGCCACTTCTTCAGTCGATGCAGAGGTTTCTTGTACAGAGGCAGAAACATTTTGAATTTCGGAATTTACTCCGTCAATTAAACTGGTCGCTTCTTCGACAGTTGCTGATACTTCTTCTGCTGTGGAAGAAAGCTGCTGGGACTCGCTTGACACATTCTTGGAATGTTTCACTATGTTAAAAACGGTGTTTCGAAGTGATTTGACAGTTTCGTCAAGTGCTTTACCTATTTCGGCTATTTCGTCTTTACCTTTAGTTGGAATTTTCACTCTGAGATTGCCTGCAGCCACTGCGTTAAGAGGAGGTATAAGCGCTTTTATGGGGTTCACAAACCAATAGATGGCCGCGAGAATCCCAAAAACGACTGCGGCAGCCCCTATAATGGTTCCCACGATGATCAGAATAAGAGAAGCTTTGCTCGCGTCGGCCATGACATCACTCATTCTAACTGATATGATTAACTTATCACCGGTTGGTAGAGTTTTGAATATTCCATACTTTTTTTGTCCATTGTACGTGTAGTAGAAATTGCCGCTGTTTTTATCTTTTACCGTTTGCCACCAGTTGAATTGACTTAAATTCTCTCCGATCTTTTTCTCAACGCTTGCCAAAGATACAGTACCGTTTGGTTCCGCGACAAAAAGCAGGCCATTTTCTCCATATTTAAAGCTTGAAATTTTACCCGTGAGATCGACTGGATTAAGATAAAATCCAGCAACACCGATCATTTTTCCAGAAAAATCCATTATCTTTTCTGAAAAAATCACTGTGTCCGTGTGCTTTTGAGAATCGACTTCATTTTTGATCACAAGTGAATTTGCACTCAACACTTCTTGATACAGTTCAGACGACGCGATTTTGAAGTTTGATGGCGAGGTATACGTTTTGCCGCTTTTAAGGATCACAAAGATACCTTCAATATTAGGATATGCCTTTCTCAAATCATCAAAGGTTTTGATCGCCAATGCCACTTCGCCATTTTTGTCTTCGTACATGCCTTTTACACTCGCATCATTTGCGAGAGATGCTTCGAGTAATTGGTATTTGGCAAAATATTCCGTGACATAATCATATCTGCCTTTGAAAGTTGCACTCAATCCCCTCTCCGTTTCTTTCATGATAGCTCCCTTTGCAGTTAGATCGGAATAAATTACAAAAAAAACTATTGGTGCAATGCTAACAATTGCGATGAGCACTAAGACTTTGACAGTCAATTTCAAGTTACTCAAGATAAATCCCCCTTTTCTTGATATGATTTTTTACGTTTTGAACGTAAACTTTATCTTACCATTTATTCATGCAAAAATATGTGCATTCTATTAAAAATAAAAGTTGTAACTCAAGACACACTTTTTTACCATGTTTTTTATCATTTTACACAAAGGTTCTTTACACAAGTTTATTGTGTCACAAATTGATGATTTTGTCAATTCTATATTTTGGCCTCTTTAACACGATCTGTCTCTTTAAGTCTTCTCACTTGAGTGAGAATTATTAATCCTTCCTTCAGATGGCGAGCTCATATGTCTTGATGAAAACTTCGAGGGGGATGTGAAAAACCTCTTTTTTATAGTTTTGGATTATCTTGTAACGTTTGTGCACAATCTGAGTTTCCTTAAAAATTTGAATCGTCTTGTAAAATTCACACACAATATGGTTACAAATTTAGGTCTATGTATATTTCATCAAGTTGTTCTTGTGTTATACCGATATAGCGCAATGTTGTAGATGAACTTGAATGATTTAACATTTTTTGTATGTATTCCACGGACACCCCTTTTTTGTATAATTGATACCCAAATGTTTTACGGAGTGTATGGGTTCCGATACTTTCGTCTATTCCAACCATCTTTGCGTATTTGTTGAGTAAAAGCCATACGTATTGACGTGTTATAGAACGCGAGCGACCTTTTTTGTGGTTGCGAGGCGTAAAAATGTAATCGTCTCTTGAAACGTTTTTGAGTGTGTTGAGGTATCTTTCTACCGCATGATGGATCGATTTGTTCATGATAAATATTTTTGTTTTGCCTGTTTTTTGCTCCTTAATAGTTATCCTCGAGTTTACTTTTTCAATCGTTCCAAATCGATCGAGAAATAGAGACCACTTCATTGACAAAAGATCCGAAATACGAAGCCCTGTATTTATGCCTAACACAAATAGTAAGAGGTCTCTGTAAGCCCCTCGTTCCTCCATCAAAGTTTTAATGGCCTTAATCTTCTTTTTGTCTCGAATAGGCCTAACTTCTTTCATATAATCACCGCCCTTTCGATATTATAAAACTTTACACAATAAACTTGTGTAAAATTCATACAAAGGGGGAAATGGAATATGAGTATGAGAACCAAAATCATCTTGCTTGTTGTTATCCCGATCGTGATTCTGTGGGGAGTCGGCATGTTTATCTATTTCCAACTGAATAATGTCAGTGCAAAAGTTCATAACATGGTGGATGTTTACTCGGAGGCTCTGATAACTTCAAAGAACATCCATATAGGGGCTTTAAGGATTGAAGAAAATGTTTTTTCTTACATTGCCACGAAATCAAGTGAAGATAAGGACAAGTTGATTCAGTCCATAAGCTATTTAAAATCGAATGTTGAAGAGCTCAACAAGCTATCTCTCGCTAAGTATGCGAAGTATTTAAAAACGATGGAGGCTTCCATTTCCTCTCTTGAATCTCAGGCATCTGAAATGGATAAAGCGGTACAAAGTGGGACCAAAAATCTAACTGTCAAAGAAAATAAAATGGTAAAATCAACTAATCAGATAGTAGCAACAGCTCAAAATATGGCGAAAATCGCGGAAAACGACATGAAAAATGTTGGAAGTGATACCAAGAGATCCATCGGAACTGTATTACTCCTTCAGCTTTATGTTCCTCTTGTTGTGCTCGCAATTTCCATCATTGTTGCCTTGTTGATCGTAAGAGCTATGCTTGCAAATCTTAGACCTTTAATGGAAGCGGCGCAAAAACTTCAGGACAATGATCTAACTTTCGAATTTAAAGAAAAGCAAGGAAAGGATGAAATATCTAAACTATTCGAAGCGTTCAGAAAGGCTACTGTTCATTTGAAAAACAACATGAAAAATGTTCATCAGAGTGCTAATGAAGTTTCTGATGAGATGGACAGCATCACCTCATCGGTGGAATCGGTATCGCAAGGTATGAACGAGGCAACAATAGCCGTGACAGATATTGCAAAAAAAATGCAGGATGTCTCAGCTGCTACCCAAGAAGTCACAGCCAGTGCGGAGGAGATGGCATCCACTATAAAATCAGTCGCAGACAATTCTCAGGAAGCATCTCAATTTGGTGAAGAGAGTGCAAAACTTGCTAAAGAAGGTGGAAAGAGCATAGAAGAAGTTATAAATGCCATGAAAGATATCTCTGATGTGGTCAAAGACATTCAAAGAGTCGTTGAAAACTTCAATATGGGTGCGAAAGAAATATCCAATTTCGTCATCACTGTAACATCAATAGCCGAGCAAACCAACTTACTTGCACTAAACGCTTCCATAGAAGCTGCCAGAGCGGGAGAAGCTGGAAAAGGATTCGCCGTAGTTGCAGATGAAATAAGAAATCTCGCTGAAGACAGTAAGCAGGCAGCTGCCAGAGTAGAAAAAGTTGTCGAATCTGTGAACAACGTTGCAAAGGATTCGTTAAAAGTTTCTGATAAGATTAAATCAAGCGCAGAGAAGGGTTCAAAACTCGCAGATGAAGCAAGCGAGAAACTAAAAGAGATAATTTCAAGAATAGATAAGATCACTCAAATGATGGAAAGAATAGCCGCTGCAGTTCAAGAACAGACTGCCTCAATGGATGAGGTGGCTAAGGCGATGACCAGCAATGCTCAAACAGCTACAGATATATCTGCATCAAGTGAGGAAATATCTGCCTCTGCCGAAGAAACAAATGCTGCGGCTGAGGAAATTGCGTCCGCCGTTAAGAATGTGAGGGAAAAGGTTCAAAGTTTGAAAAAGATCGTCGATACTTACAAAATGTAATAAGAGGAAGCAGTAACGTGAAAAGACAATTCGTTGTGCTATGGGTACTTTCAACACTCTTCGTTACATCTATGCTGGCATTAACAATTAAAGTGGGAGTATATTCAAACCCGCCTCTTTCATTTTACAAAAATGGGCAAGCTCAAGGCATATTTCCAGACATTTTAAACTATATAGCTAAAAAAGAAGGATGGACTATTGATTACACCTACGCGCCCTTTTTTACTCTTTTAAAAGATTTAAAGAGTGCAAAAATAGACGCCGTTTGTTCCATAGCTTATACAGAGGCAAGAGCCAAAACATATAATTTTAGTAGTGAATATCTTTTGTCAAATTGGGCACAGGTTTATGCACCATATGGAAGCAACATAAACACTCCGTTCGATTTGAATAACAAGCGCGTAGGTGTTTTGAAATCAGATGTGTTCTACGTTGGAAAGTTTGGCTTTAAATACTTTTTGGATCATCTCGGTGTACACGTTAAGTTCGTGGAATTTAACACCTATTCTGATATATTTAAAGCACTTAAAGAAAGAAAAATAAATGCTGGTGTTGTAGACAGAATTTTCGGTGATGCCAACAAATTCAAGTACGATTTGAAAGAGACTCCCATAATATTCTCTCCAATTGAAGAAAGGTTTGCTTTCTCAAAAGAGAGCCTTATTGCGAAGATCGTCGCTCCAATAATAGATAAGTATGTAAAAAAGATGAAAATGAATCCGAAATCAGTTCTCTACACATCCATAGACAAGTATCTTGGATATGCGCCTTCAAGATTTGTGATTCCCAAATGGGTGTTTTATCTCATTTACATATCTATCGCCGCATTTTTGGTGCTTATCGCCAACATCTTTGTCTTAAGAAAATTGGTCAAAAAAAGAACAGAAGAACTCAGAAAGAAGAACAAGGAGTTGCACGTTACCAACGAAGAATTAAACGCCTCCAACGAAGAAATAAACGCTATGAACGAGGAGTTGGAAAAAGCTTACACAACTTTAGAGGCGGCCAATACCCGGTTCCAGAGCGTGTCAGCTTTGCTTTCTCAATTAGATATGGTAGATGTGAGAGGAGAAGAGTTTTTTAATCAAGTGCTGGATAAAACTTTAGAACTTATTCCTCAAGCAAAATATGGGAGTGTTTCCATCTTAGAGGGAGAAAACTGGAACTTTGTAGCATCCAGAGGTCATGATATGGAAATTCTAAAGAGCCTTCCCTTAAAATTAGAATACGCTTACTTTTCCGACGAAAGTCAAATAGTACCCAATATTCTAAAAGAAAAAAGGGGGTTGCTACCGTCTAAAACATTTGAACAATTAAAGAAGGCCACCAAGCCGATCAAGCAAACTTTGATCGCACCCATGAAATTTTCGGATGAAATCATGGGTTACATAACCGTTGATATTCCAAAAGAAAGTGAAGAGTCCTTCTCGGATGAGGATTTGAAAATGATCGATAATTTTGCCAAAATAGCTTCTGCTTTTTATGTAGCTAGAAGATATCTTAGATCTCACGAGGAACTTCAAAGCAGACTCATTTTTGTTATGGTTAAGGCGCTTGAGAAGTTTCATGGGTACACAAAGGGGCATTCCGAAAATGTTGCCAGATGTTCCATGAATTTGGCAAAAAGGCTTGGTTTGAGTGAAAGAGAACAAAAAAGGATTTACCAAGCCGGTTTGCTTCACGACATTGGAAAAGTATTCGTACCAAGGTCAATATTGGATAAAAATGGTAGCCTCACGGACGAGGAATACGGTGAAGTGAAAAAACATCCAATAATTGGTGCTGAATTGATCGAAGAAGGAGCAAATCTGAAAGAAATAGCATCAATAGTTCGTTATCACCATGAAAGATGGGATGGTATGGGATATCCGGATGGATTGAAGAGTGAGGAGATACCTTTAGAGTCAAGAATAATGGCCGTATGCGATGCTTTTGACGCGATGACGAGCGACAGGGCTTACAGAAAAGCCATGAACAAAAAAAGCGCCTTGGAAGAAATAGAGAAAAATGCCGGGAAACAATTCGATCCAGCCATAGTGCAAGAATTCTTTAAGATGATAAAGGCTTTAGGTAAAATGTGAAAAGATCTCTTTCCTTAAAGGTTTGAATTAGTTTGTAAAGTTTGCTCACGATATGAGTTATAATATTCACAATTAAAGTATGAAAGAGCTGGAGGAGTTAAGAATGATCTATGATCTCTTTGTAGTTGGAGGTGGGCCTGCGGGCTATGTTGCCGCCATAAGGGCTTCACAGCTAAACATGAAGGTTGCCATCGCTGAGGAAAAATTCTGGGGCGGAACGTGTACAAATGTTGGTTGTATCCCGACAAAAGCGTGGCTCGCATCATCTGAACTTTTCGACAAAATCAAAGGCGCTAAAAAATTTGGAATTTCTGTAGAAAATGTATCAATAGACATGAAAAAAATTAAAGCTCGCACTAACCGCATTGTCATGCGCAATAGGAAGGGTATAGAGTTTCTTCTTAAGAAAAATCACGTTGAATTTTTCAACGCTCATGCTGTGATAAAAAATCTTCACAGCGCCCGTGTTGGCGATAAAACTGTAGAGTTCAAAAATCTACTTCTCTCGCAGGGTTCTCATCCAATAAAGTTTTCTCCTTTTAATGTTGAAGGGATTTTAACAAGTGATGAGATATTCTCTCTTGATGAGATGCCAAAGAACTTGCTTGTGGTAGGTGGAGGAGTCATAGGGGTTGAGATGGCAACTTTCTTCTCAACTTTTGACTGTAAAGTCACGATTGTGGAAATTATGGATCACATATTGCCTACGATGGACACAGATGTGGCAGAAACTCTCACAAATACGCTTAAAAGGCGCGGAATAGACATTTACACTAAGGCTAAGACATTATCTGTTGATAGGGCAGATGAGGGTTATAAAGTCATTTTTGAAACTGATGAGAGAATTGAAAAAAATTTTGACAAGATTCTGTTAAGCGTTGGAAGAAAGTCTAACGTTTTTGACGACCTAAAGTCTCTTGGAGTGGCGCTTGACAATAAAGGAAATGTGATAACAAATGAACATATGCGAACTAATCTCGAAAGCATTTATGCAGCGGGAGACATAAACGGGAAATATATGCTTGCTCATGTTGCGTCAAGAGAAGGAATTGTAGCTGTAATGAATATGAGTGGCAAAGAGACTAAAATCGATTACAGTGCGGTTCCAAGTGTTATCTTCACCACTCCAGAAATTGCAACCACGGGAAAAAGCGAAAATGATTTAAAGCATGAAGGTGTAGAATACACCAAAGGTGTTTTTCCAATGAGCGCCCTTGGACGTGCACGAACACTTGAATTCAACGATGGATTTGCCAAAGTCCTGTCAGACAAAACTGGAAAGATTCTCGGTATAACGATTGTGGGACCTATGGCTACAGAAGTTTTAATGGAGGGCGTTATAGCAGTTCAAGAAGGATACACACTCGAACAACTCGTCAAGCACATTCATCCTCATCCCACCATATCTGAAATACTGATGCAAGCTACTGAGGATGCACTTGGAATGCCAATAGACAAATAAATCACCACATCCTATAGGATGTGATTTATTTGAAGACTGTGTTGACCCATTCTTTTAATTGTTTCATTTTCATCTTTGTAGCCAATACCACGTTAACATCATCGCGCTCTATCGTAAGAGCTGTAAATCCTTTTAATTTAAACTGCGCTACAAGATCGCCAGTTGAAATATTATCTCCACTTTGAAAAACATACGCAACTATTCTTTTGTTGAATTCCGTTTTTCCCGATACGATCGCGATTGAGATGTTGTTTATGGATATGGATGTGACATTTACATTGTCAAGCTTTGACACCAACTTCCAAACGTAAATTTCCATCGGGCTAGGGGGTTTTTCAATTATCTTGAACCTTCCAATTACAGCGTTAAAATACGAAAGCGGAACAACGTTGATCCGATCATAATCTATCGTTATGCTACCCTTTTTACGCTCAATTTTCAGATATCCAATAATTAAAGATGGTTCTAAAACCACCGCAATGTAGGTGGCGTTGGGGGTTTTGATGACGAGTTTGCAAGATTTCATTCCATGATAATAAGTCGTAGAAGTGGACACAATCGTGGAAGCGATGGAAATATCTTTAATAAAGCTTTGTTCTGCATCAACTATGGTAGCTGGTGAGAGCTTCATTTCATTTCCAAAAACAATGTACGTCTTTTTCCCGATATGAGACCACTCGAATCGTTGAGGAGCTACGATTTTAACAATCTCATTGTAGCCGTTTCTCAGAATGTTTTCATACCTAATCTTTGTTGTGCTTCCATCTTGTTCAACGACTACCCTATGCCCTTCGATTACCTGCGAAGCATAAGATGACACTATATCATCAATCAAAGATGAAAAGGCAAACGACGCTAATAACAACAAAATGGACAAACTAAGCAATTTCTTCAAAATTGATCACTCGCATACTTTATCTTCACAAGATAATCAAGATTCGATAGAGAATTTGCCGGTGTCGCATTATTGGAATTGAGCATTTCTATTCCGGTTGATGCCACCTTTTCATACATAACATGCCTTGCCGAAAAGGGATTCATCACGTAAAACGTGCCTAAAACTACTACTGCAGCTGTAGGAAGAGCAACCTTAAAAATCCTTTTGGTTGTATTTCTTAATCTCACTCTTGACACGATCTTGTTTTTGAGATTGCTTGAAGATCTAAATTCAGTTCGAATTTTAATAAACTCTTTCATCTGGTTGTAATTCTCCACAAAAACACGACACTCTGCGCATTTTTCCAAGTGATCGATGAACTCAGCTTGCTCTTTTTCGCTTAGATTCTCGTGAATGTATTTTTCTCTGTAATCTTCACACTTCATTATGATCTCTCCCCAACACTTCAAGATTCTTCTCGAGTATTTCTTTGAGCCTTTCTCGAGCATAGTGTAAACGACTTTTCACCGTGCCTATTGGCTTATCAACAATATCCGATATATCAGCATAGCTCATATTTTCAATCTCTCTAAGCGTTATCAAAAGGCGATCTTCTTTTGCCAAAGAATCTATAGCTTTGTGTATCTCTTCCGCTGAAGTTTCTTTCAAAAATTCATCTGAGGGACGATTGTACTCAACTGGTTCCGGTAATGTTTTACTTTCATCCTCTTCCACGCCAAAACTCGTTAAAATTTCCCGACGCCTGCGTTTTTTGGAAAGCATATCTTTACACACATTAACTGTTATCCGATACACCCAAGTTGATAACGCAGAATCCCCTCGAAATTTGCGAATGTTTTTATACACCCTGATAAAAACTTCCTGGATAACATCCTCAACATCGTCTACTCCAAGATAGGTTTTCGCAATTCTTCCGATTTTTTCCACATACTCCGTATAAAGTACCTCGTACGCTTTAGGTTCTCCACGCTTTAATCTGCTTACCAGATTAGAATTTTCCAAAGAAACCTACCACCCATTCTATTCGACTGAGAATAACCTCATTAGGTTCAATAAAACCAAAAGATCCCCGCCTACTAAACGGAGATCCTCGCAACTCAGCATTCAAAAATTATCTTATCTGTTCTTGAGAAGTCAAAGCCTTGATCCTCTTAATCAACCTTGATTTTCTGCGAGATGCTTGGTTTTTATGTATCGCGCCAATTTTGGCAGCCTTATCTATTTTAGAAAAAGCCTCACTGATCTTGAGTGGAAGATCTTCGCTTCCATTTTCTGCTGAGAGGAGTGCTTTTTTGACAGCAGTTCTGAACTTGGTTTTCGCAATTTGATTTATAATTCTTTTCCTCTCGGAAGATCTCACACGCTTTCTGGCAGATCGAGAATTTGCCATTTGCCAACCTCCTTTCATTGCTCACCGCACAATTCTACTCTTTTCGCCCTTTACGAAGGCTATTTTAACATACGAATCTTAAAAATTCAAGCTGACTCCGTATTTCAATTTACCTTTGGTAATATCGTAACCCAGGTATCCACTCAACTCGAAACTTCGGTATAAAAACGAATCAAAACCCAGAGCAGATTTCATCCCGATTATAGTATCCCCATTTTCGATTTGATACGAAGAAAATTGAGATATGTCAAGATATTTCAGTCCAAACTGGCCTGTTATTTCATACAAACCGATATGAATTCGTGGAAAACTCAGAGACTGAATAAGTTTGATCGAATTGTTTTTGAACTTCACACCGATTCCCGCAACATTTGAAAAGAATGGAAAACTACTGAACAAGGTTGCGTTGTAATCTGGAGTTGATGGCTTAAGAACGGAGAAACTCACTTTCCATTGAGAATAAAAGGACTCCACACTCATGGAATTATTCGGAACAAAGGAAGGATTCCACTCCGCAACTCCCGAAAATTCGAATTTATCGCTTAAATGTGTTCCGCTTGCCTCAATAGTATATCCAAGTGTTGGATAAAAAAGTGCGTCTCTTTCAAATAAAAGAGGTGTTATAGGCAACGAAATTTGTCCACTTAGAGATTTCACATCATCACTTAAAAAAGCTTGAATGGAAAGTATATATCTGTTATAGTTTATCATTCCAACGACCAAGTTGTCGTTCAATTCATCAGTAGAAAGAGTCCCGAGAGCGTAGAAGTTATTCTGACCGAGTTTGTCTCTCAAAATCCCAAACCCCGTCATCGAGTAGATTAAGGAAGTTCCGTTATAGGAAATCAAAGGCACAACTCCACTTCCAATGGTTTGCAAAGTGTCTGAATATGGTTTAGCTTTTTTGTCTACGCTTAAATACAGTTGTGTTATGTTTAACGAAGGAGTGTACAATTCCTTTGAAAACGTGAATCCTTCTGCAGGTTTTGCCGAATTTTTCCATCTATCTATCACAAACAGATCGTATCCATTTTTGGTGTATCCAGCATAAAATACCTTATTAGCGATCATTTCTGGAGAGAAGGCACCTTCAACAACATTTGTGAGTCTATAGAATTTTCCGGTTTTCAATTCCACTGCATAGATGTTGAAAACTCCATCACGAGTTGGTCTCGAAGCTGAAAAGATCAAGTAGTTACCGTCACTGCTCACAACCGGATCTCTTTTGAGAAAGTTCCCCGTCACGATTTTGTATAGCTTTCCGTTGTCCCATTCGTAAATATCTTCGACACCATTTGCATTGGCGGACAAGTAAATTTTGTTTTCAAAAGTGCTAAGGGATGTGATGACCAAGGGAACCGGATTAAGAAGTGTCTTAAAAGTTCCTCTTTCCAAATTATATTCTTTTATTGAATACAATCCTCCACTCTCTTTAGAGTAAACTACTCTATCATTTGAAAGCCATGCTATTGAAATAGCACCTTCAAGTGGTAACTCTGTGATCGAGCGGTTCTCCAGATTCATCAAAAAACACTGCGTGTAATCGTGAAAACCGCCATCCTTGGCCACAAATCGAGTAAAAATCAACGCTTTCCCATTTGGAGAAACAGCGATAGATTTGACATACCCCCCTTGATAAAGAAAGCCACCAAGTGAATATACAGGAAAGGAAAGTGCGGTAGAAATATTCAGTTTTCTTATCTCAGGCACGTCATTTCCATTTTCCGAATAGTAGTATATGTACTTACCTGTTGCTGCACTTGCAAGAGCCGTCCAACGACCTGAATGTGTGAGTTGAATTCCTTCTAAAGGTTGACCAATTGATTTTACTTTTTGAGATACATTTGCTTTGACTTTAGCAACCCAATCTGAAACTATCTTCGAGAAGGGTTTATTAATCGCTTTCGCGAAGGCATTGGAAACACCGAGAACATGCGATTTCGAAAGAAAATCAATTGCTTTTTTAAGTGCTGTCGCCCCATAAGTTTCGGCAACGTACCTTATAAAACTTCCTCCTATCATGTACGGTGCACCTATGGGATACCATCCATCTGAATTGTAAGTTGCAGCCCCACCAAGACCGTTGAATCTTCCAGATAACACAAGTCCTCGCATGTACATTTCAAAAAGTGGATCGTTAAGTCTGCCGTGGTTACCATTGAATAAAGTTTCTGAATACTCAGCAAGTCCTTCTTGAAGATATGCTGGAATGAACAGTGAATTGTAAATGGCTGATAAAGGCGCTCCATAAACCCTTACTTCTGGTGTTCCGCCAATTTGTGTTAACAATATGTGGGTGAGCTCATGCGCAAAGACAAAGTCGATCCAGCTTCTCATGGTTTGAGAAAAAAAACCAGGAGCTGCTGAGTTCATAAATATGAAGATCACATTGTCGATTGGATCAGCCAGAGAATTTACCATATTAGTGTCGTTCTCAAAAACAACTGTTAGTTTTGAGAACGGTTGAAAGTTGTAAAAATTTGTAACACGTTCATAAATCTTGTCCCCATCGTTTAAAAACAAGTTCACCGCGTATTCGCATCCAGGTTCGTACACCACGTTTATGTATTTGGTTGAAACAACTCGATATCCAACCGCTGGATTGGAAAATACGGGAACAAAAGGATTCATAGCCGCTAAAGCAGCAACAGACGCGAAAAGCAATGCCAATATGACAAACCGTTTCAACCAAACACGCATTTTATTTTCCCACCTTTCACATTCTACTTCACGGTGAGTTCGATCCAAAATGTCTTCTCTCCGTTAGGAACCAATTCGAACTTCCATGTGGGCGTGACAGACGTACCTTGGTAAACTTTTTCGAACCCACCCTCAGAGTAAGATATTGTGTATATAGGATACATCCAAAATTTTGCTTTTTCACTTAACTTCATACTTACAAAAACTCCTTCGTACTCCGCAACAGCTAAAAGTTTGTCAGAATCAAATTCTCCTTTGTAGGATGCGAAGTTCTTTTCGCCCCAATCAAAGTATCTATCGTGTGTGTTACCTGCCATGAGATTTATGGTTAATTCCGAACCAAAATGTAGAGGCATCATTCGATTTGATTTGTTATGTATTTTGTAAGAAACGATGAGAGTTTTTTCTCGCAGTTTAAAAGTTTTTTCAACATCTAATGGTAGCCATTCAGCTCCAAGCCAAACATGCCCATGTCGCACAATTGTGCTTTCATCAACGATTTCGTACGGTTGATTCACGAAATCTCCTTGTTCAGGATATCTGGAAGCCGAATATCCATTCAAAGTAACACTGTTACCAAAAAAATGGTCCATAAAGGCAAATCTTTCATACCAATCCGTGTTCAGATATTTCTCCAATCCTTCTTCCTTTGTGAGTACAACATCGTGTATTGTTTTCGCTTGTCCCATCTTTTTCAATTGTTCATGAGTAATTGCCTGAGGCATAAGTTCGTGGTAAACTTCGTACCTCCTGGTGAGAGAATTAATGAGATTATATTCTTCATTTTTAAGATCTATCTCCAGTATTCTTCCTCCATAATCTGGATCCACAACGATTCCAAGGTCACGATTCTTCATGACAATTTCTTCAAATCCATCTTTATCGTAATCAAGTCTTTCAACCTTAACTTCGTTTAGTGAGTCTATCAATTTCTCAGCGCGAATTAGGTGTTTGTAAACAGCAGCTCTAAGGTGTGGAAGATAGAGACCCCCGAAAACTCCATGCCAATAGACATCATTACACTGTCCTTTCCAGTATTCGTCCAAAGTCTCCGGAGAAAGATTTGTTCCTCTTTTTATGAGTTCATGCAAGTAAAGTACTTTTTTGTGCATAAGATTGGATTCGGTATATTTAGCAAGAAACGTGCGCCAAAGGCCACCTTTTAAAAACATCTCCATAGAATCATACTTTCCATCTTTTTTGAGCTCAGAGATCAGTGATTCAAAATTTGCACGCGCTCGCGTTGGCAAAGACCATTCCATCATTTCACTGTAAGAAGAAATGGGAAGATACGTCCGACCTAAAGGCCTCGCAGAATCGACATATCGTGAAAAGTTACTCATGTGAAGCCAATCTTCGTTTTCCTCAAGAGCATTGAAAAACGAATCTAACCATTTTTTGTTGTAGACTTGCTCGTAAGTTCCTGGCCATACTCCAAACTTCTCTCCGTCATCAAACATGACAAGCACGTTTTTCCCTTCTGGTGTGGCATAAGTTTTCAACAACTCTACCGTTTCTTTAGGATCCTCAAATGGAATTAGGTAGCGAAGTCTTTTGGATATTGGGAAAACTTTCAATGTGTAACCTTCTTCTTCAGTTGTGTAGTATCCAACGAGTTCATCTTCATAATGTCCGGCATTCTTGAAGTGTGTGTCATCCACAACAACATATTCTATTCCAGCCAAAGCAAGAGACTTCACAATTTGTGGTTCCCAAACTCTTTCAGCAAGCCACATTCCACGCGGTCTCTTGCCAAACAATTCTTCCACCTTGTCTGAGAGTTTCTTAATTTGCCCGATTCTGTCGTCTTCCGGTATAACGGGAATTATAGGCTCGTAGAATCCACCGGTGAAAATCTCCACTTGTCCGTTTTCCACAAGACCACGTAATTTTTTGATGTAATCAGGGTGCTTTTTTTCTATTTTTTCGAGTAGCCAACCTGTGAAATGAATGGCAACTTTTATTTTAGGATGATTCTCAAGCATCTCGACGAAAGGCTTGTAAGATTTCTCGAAAGCATCCTCGATTACAAAATCAAAATTTCCAACCGGTTGATGATTATGGATGCCAAACAAAAAATTAACAGTGTTCAACTAAAGCACCTCCTAATGCTTCTTCTTTTTTCTGGCATTCTTTGCTTTATATCTCAATTCGTATTCATATGGAATCGGATGGTCGAATGAGAGATTAAACTCCATTTTCATATCTTTTGATAGTGATTGTACCACCTTCTCGTCTATATAATTTTTTAAGCTTTCGTGCGCTTTTATTTCTACGGTGCCAATCATACCATCCTCGTTTTTCAGATCTTCTATTTCATGGATGAGATTTCTCACGCGGTGTAGAGGTGACAATATGGCACCATCTCCCTCACACATTGGACACTTGACTTTGTAAAATTCCCTCAATGGGGGAGAAGTGCGTTTCCTCGTCATTTCCAAAAGTCCCAATTCTGAAAATTCTATGATGGAAGTGTGCACCTTATCTTTCTTCAATTCCTCCTCGAGAACATGAATTACAAGTTGGCGTTCAGATTCATTTGCCATATCTATGAAATCGACAATTATTATCCCACTCTCGTTTCTTAATCTTAACTGTCTAGGAATTTCCTTAGCACTTTCAATGTTGGTTTTCAATATAAGATCCTCAGAATCAATCCCGGAAGTGTTAGAACCTGTATTCACATCTATTACAAGTAAGGCCTCAGTTGGATCAAAATATAGTATTCCTCCACTCGGCAGTCTCACTACTCGGGAAAGAGAGGCCATTATTTGTTTTTCAACGCCTAACTTTCTAAAAGCATCGCCCTGTATCAGACGAATTATGGGTTTGTGATTAGGCTTAAAAGACGACACGATCTTTTGAACCATGTTGTATGTCTTTCGATCATCAGTCACAATCTCGTCCACGGTGTTATCCAATCTTTCTCTTAATATATACTCCAAGACTCCAGGATCTTCGTACAAAACCTGAGGCTTCCTCGCATGACGAAACTTCTTTTGTATTTCCTCCCAACGCTTGCGTAACACATCCATTTCTTTTTCCAGTTCGGCTTTTTCGGTACCCTCAGCCGCTGTTCTAATTATGACTCCCTGGCCGTGTGAAATGGACTTCGCTATAGAGTAAAGTCTCTTTCTCTCTTTCACATCTTCTATTTTTCTCGAAACACCAATGTTGGAAATTTGTGGCATAAACACGAGATATCTACCAGCTATACTTATGTAAGAAGTTACTTGTGGTCCCTTAAGTCCCATGGCATCCTTTTTGACCTGTATCATGATCTTTTGTTTAGGCTTAAGCATTTCTACCTTAAGTGCACTTCCATTTCTTGGCTTTGGAGCGTACAGATCACGTTCTCTGAGAAAAGCATTCTTGCCCTCGCCTATGTTAACAAAAGCTGCCTGAAGATTTGGGACAACGTTCTCTACCCTTCCAAGGTATATACTGCCAGCGATAGATTCTTCATCAGCCTCTTCCAGGTAAACCTCAAAAAGTTGGTCATCTTCCAGCATTGCCAATCTTAAACCTTCAAACTTCGAATTACTAATAATGATTCTTTTAAGAGAAGTTCTACTCGTGACTATGATTACCACCTCTTGTTGGAATATATAAAATTATACCATCAAAAACTGTTCAAAATACCTGTAATTACAAGGTCCCACCCGTTTACAAGTACGAAAAGTAAAAGCTTGAACGGCAAGGATACCATCACAGGTGGGATCATGATCATACCCATTGCAAGTAATATCGACGCAACAACCATATCAATTAAAATGAACGGTATGTACAAAAGTACGCCAATTTTGAAAGCTATTTTCAATTCACTTATGACGAAGGCTGGTATTAGCACAGAAGTAGGTATATCCGAAAGACTTTTGGGGTTAGGGAGTTTTCTGTACTTGGTGAAAATCAACAGTGAATCCCCATTTTTGTGTCTGATTATCTCAGAATACATGAACTGTCTAAACGGTTGGATACCCTTCTCGATAGCTTGTTGATAGCCAATGTTGCCACTCATATAAGGTTTTAGAGCATTGTTGTACGCACTCGTAAAGGTAGGTTGCATTATAAAGAAAGTCATGAACAAGGCTAAACCTATTAGTATTTGGTTAGGAGGAGATTGTTGAGTACCCAAGGCACTTCTTAGTAGTGAAAAGATCACGATTATTCTTGTAAACGATGTCATAAGCACCAGTATTGCTGGCGCTATAGATATGACAGTGATTATTAGCAATATGGCGAGAGTTGTCGTTAGTTGAGCATTCGTGGGAGTCCCCCCGACAGTAACTGTTACGCTCGGCAGATTAGGCAAAGTCGGAGATTTGGGTCCCTGAGCGAAAGCAGTCATATTAACAAAGAGCAGAAACAAAAGTGTGAGCTTTTTTTTCATTTCAACTCGTCTATCCTATCTATTTGACCCTTCAAAAAGTTCTTTCCCAATTTGGAAAAGAGAATTCTTGAAAACTTTGAGCCAGTTTCCTGAACTTCAAGATCCTTTATGTCCTCTGGATCGCTTAATCTTCCAATAACATCTGTGCTTGAAGGCGTACAAGCTATGAACACATACTCATCTTTCAGCTTGACTAAATATACAACTGTGTTTCTACCAAGTGGCAAAGAATCCAGCACTCTTATATACCTGGATTGCATACGGTGCACGTTAAATTTTTTCACGAAATACAAGATAACAAGGAGAGCGACTATTATGAGAACAGTAGAAATGAAAAAAGTCAAACTGGGAAAGCCCATAGCTGTTCCCGATGTTGGCGTGGCAGAAGCCACTTCTATCACACCTCACTTATCAACTTTAGAAAGTGCCTCTACCACTCTTCCTTGCTGGAAAGGCTTTACTATGAAATCCTTCGCCCCAGCTTGAATGGCTTCAACTACCATCATTTGTTGACCCATAGCACTGCACATGATAATATTTGCGTTTGGATCGATTTCCATTATTTTTTTGGTAGCTTCGATACCGTTCATATCTGGCATCGTTATATCCATGGTGACAATATCCGGTTTAACTTCTTTGTACTTCTCGACAGCTTCGGCACCGTTTGATGCTTCACCGACTACTTCGTATCCACCTTTGCTTATTATGTCTTTGAGTAACATTCTCATAAAGGCCGCATCATCTACTATCAAAACTCTTTTCGCCATCAAACATACCTCCTTAGTTCTCGTTGACCTCGTCTTCCACAAACTTTGATACGTCGATCAGAACAAGAATTCTATCTTTTTTCTGAATTATGCCCTTGAAATATTTTGATTCTTCTACTTTAATAGAGGAATTCAAATCTGATGGATTAACCCACATAACTTCAGTTACTCCATCTACGAGAAATCCGATCTCAGTTTCATCCACTCTTGTGACAATTACATCGGATTCATTGACATCTTCCAAATGGATATTGAGAATCTTTTTCAGATCTATGACCGGAACGATCCTCCCTCTGAGATTCATAACACCTCTTATAAAATCTTTAGAATTCGGAACTGGCGTGATCTTGGTTTTTTCGACGATCATCTCGACTATTCCAATATCAATTGCATACTCGTGATCGCTAAACTTGATTCCTAAGATCTCGAATGGGCGTTCGAGCTGTTTTAAATCCAACATTCTCACCTCTCAAGTGCCTTTTGAACAAGGGAAGGTACGTCAATTATAAGGGCTATGGAACCATTTCCAAGTATGGCACCACCGCTAAATTCTTTTGTTTCCCTGAAGAGTTTACCGAGTGTTTTAATAACTATATCTTGTTGTCTCAGAAGTCTGTCGACGACAAATCCATATTTTTTAGATTTGTAATTTGTAACAACCAAATCAGAATGACCGTCGAGATTTTCTGCACCAAAATAAGAACGTAGGTCTATCACCGGTACAATTTCGCCACGGATGATCGCTGTTTTCCTTCCTTCAACATCCTTGATATCACTTTCTTTTATTGAAAGCGTACTATCCACCGCAGATATTGGAATAGCATAAACGAATTTTTCAACCTCAACGAGGAGAGCTTGTATAATCGAAAGAGTGAGTGGAAGGCGTATGATGACCTTTGTGCCTTTCCCTTCCACACTCTCTATGTACACAGAACCATTCAAAGATTCTATAATTTTTTTCACAACATCCATTCCTACACCACGACCAGATACTTCAGTGGGATTGTCACTCGTTGAGAACCCAGGGGCAAACGTAAGGTTGAAAATCTCTTCCTGACTCATCGTGGCTGCTTCATATTCCTGTATAATGCCTTTTTTCAATGCTCTACGGATGATCTTTTCTTTGTTGAAACCACGCCCGTCGTCACCAACTTCTATAATAACGCTAT